>ERZ832317.3125-NODE-3125-length-17875-cov-3.637935_pt1 | contig 17875 bp, 16 predicted proteins | sample MGYA00519695_ERZ832317 | MGnify/ENA primary metagenome ERZ832317 (study PRJEB31850, sample SAMEA3708726) | human gut metagenome | biome: human gut; feature: human-associated habitat; material: faeces | place: China | collected 2014 ...
TCAATGCCTCGGTTGGCTGAATGATCAGATAACCACCGCCCCGAAGCCAAACTTTAGGACGTAACACTTTCTCGATTGTCCGGCTGATATCATATACCGCATCCATTTTCCCATGATCCGGATCCCATAGTGTTAGCGGCATACTGTCCTGCAACCCACCGGCTTCCAAATATGTTTGGATCTGAGCATATAATTCTTCATCGTCGGTCAAAATGCCGGTTGACTGACCGCCCAAGCTATCCCTAATTTGGGACAGATAGCCATCTGCTGCACGGTACAACACACTATATACCGTTCGATGTATTCCCTGTTTTGTAATCTGTTCATACTGTTTTACCAGTCCTTCGATCTCGCCCCGAAACGTCATTTCCTCACAGGAGGCACTGTTGGTTCTCGCCACAAACCCATAAGATTCACCGGCATATTCCTGCAAAATGCAGCGTAAGTTTTCCCGCTTGTCCTCATCTTGGATCTTTTTTGACACACTCGTTACAATTCCATTTTTGCGGGTAAGAACCGCATATCTGCCAGGCAGCTCTATCGCACAGGATACCGTCGGTGGCTTTGTTTTCACTGCCTCCTTTGTCACCTGAACGATCAATTCATCACCGATCAATATACGGTCATCGTTTCTCGGTGTTCCATCGGTATGAATCGGTGCAATCTGTCCTGTCAGAGGAAGATAACCCATCTGTCCTTTGGCAAACTCGACAAAAGCCGCATTAATATTTTTTACTATATTGCGCACTTTGGCAACATAGATATTGCCCAAAATACCGCCATCCGAATCTTCTGCCTGTAATTGAACAATCTTTCCATCCTGCACTCTCGCAAAAAGGATCTTGTCCTCTCTGCGTGTCACTAACAACTCTTCTTTCACGCTATTAACCACGCCTTTCACCTTTTATGCTTTATCGTATTCGGACAAAGGCAGCAAACGACATGGTGTTTCTGAAGAAAACGTATGCACCTCGCCTTTTTTGCCATCTGCATCACCATACATTTCCAGTCGATGGATCTGAACATCCAAAAACGAAAAGGTATCTCCGGCAAATGCCGCCATCGCCTCTAAGACCAGCTCCGGTTTTATATTTACCACACTGCCTGCTGTAAGCTGCATATAGAGCAGCGGGCGGTACGCAGACCCCTCCAGGCAGCTCTCTCCATACTTCATACCGGTATGCCCCTGCAATTGTTCCAAACCAGTTGATAAGTGATAGATATTATCCCGAATATCTACTTCTTTCTCCGAACGCTTGGTCTTTTTGAGGATCGTGATCGAAGACTGCTCCATAAAGCGGTGCACCAGCTCCTCCAGATCTACTCTCTCCAAAAAGGAAGTCTTGTCCGGTTTGGCTGCGATCATATAATCACAGGCCGCTAACATTGCCATCGACGGTCTTGCATCATCCTTTAAGATGATAAGATCCCGAACCCGGATTTCCTCATTCATCTGCTCATTCATCTGCTCTACGATCCTGTCAGCATCTTCCACCTGATCCAGCGTCAGATCCATATACTCTCCGTCACTGCTTAATCCGATACCAAGCGGTGAAGAAAAAGACATCAACTGATGCGGTGAAAATCCCTGACTGTAACTGACCGGGATCTGCGCACGTCGAAAAGCCTTCTGAAAATAACGCATAACATCCAAATGTCCAACAAAACGCATCGATCCACACTTGGAAAACTTAATTCTGGTCTTCATCTATTTCCCGTTCCTTTCTAATTTCTCGCCTCAACGCAGACACCACAGCCAAATTTTGCAGCACCACAGCCGGCACATTTTGCACGGCAGTTTGGTGTCACTTCTTCCGCCAGAGATCGTTTATATTCCCGCAGCATAAACTCTTTCGTTACTCCAATATCAATAAAATCCCACGGAAACAGCTCGTCCTCGTCACGCGTTCTTCCATTATAAAATGCCATGGTGAGCCCATGATCTTCCATTGCTTTCTGCCAGCGGTCATAGTGAAAATACTCGCTCCACGCATCATAGAAACAGCCATCCTGATATGCTTGAAGGATCACATCATTCAGTCTGCGGTCTCCTCTGGCAAACACACCCTCCAACTCGGATACATCCGCATCATGACAGTTATATTTGATACTCTTTGCATTAAGCTGATTTTTGATCTTGTCCAACAAAAAGAAACGCTTTTCCTTCGCCTGCTCCTTTGTATTCATCGGTGCCCATTGGAACGGTGTAAAAGGCTTTGGTACAAAGATCGACGTACTCGTTACAATGTTTACTTTGCCGTTTCTCTGATCCTTCGGCAACGTATAATATTCTCTGGCAATCTTATCTGACAGCTCTGCGATCCCCGCAATGTCATCTTCCTGCTCTCCCGGAAGTCCTAACATGAAATACAGTTTTACTCGATTCCATCCACCGCGGAACGCATCCATAGCACCTTTTAAGATCACCTCTTCCGTCAAACCTTTGTTGATCACATTACGCATACGCTGTGATCCTGCCTCCGGTGCAAACGTTAGACTGCTTTTGCGAATATCCTGTACTTTCGACATTACATCCAACGCAAACGCATCAATACGCAAAGACGGCAGCGAAATATTTACCCCTTTGTCCCGGTATTCATCGATCAGCCAATATACTAATTCCGGCAGTTCCTTGTAATCGCTGGAGCTGAGGGAACTTAAGGAGATCTCATCATACCCCGTGGATTCTAACATTTTTCTGGCATGATCTTTCAAAAATTCCAAGCTGCGCGGACGGATCGGTCGATACAGCATTCCCGCCTGACAAAATCGGCATCCGCGAATACAGCCGCGCTGAATCTCTAATACGACACGTTCCTGTGTTGCCTTGGTATAAGGTACAAGCGGTTTCTCCGGATAAAAGGTGTCTGACATCTTGTCCTCCACCTGCTTTATCACTTTCTTCGGTGCCTCTTCACAGATCGGATAAAAATCTGCCAATGTTCCATCCTCATTGTAACTCGCCTCATAAAACATCGGCACATAAATGCCCGGGATCTGTGCCGCACGTTTGAGAAATGCCACCCTGTCTTCACCGGTCTTTTTCCATTCTTTATACGCATCCATCAGATCAAAATATACCGTCTCTCCTTCTCCGATATAAAACATATCAAAAAAGTCTGCAATCGGTTCCGGATTATACGAGCATGGGCCGCCACCAATCACAAAAGGATCCTCCATCGTTCTATCGACTGCTTTCAGCGGTATCTGTGAAAGATCTAACACCTGCAAAATATTGGTATAACACATTTCATACTGCAACGTGATCCCTAAAAAATCAAATTCTTTGATAGGATCCTGTGACTCTAATGCAAACAACGGGATCTTTTGCTCCCGCATGATCTTATCCAGATCCACCCATGGTGAATAGACACGCTCGCAGTATATATCCTCTCGCGTATTAAACATATCATATAATATTTGAATCCCAAGATGTGACATACCAATCTCATAAACATCCGGGAAACACATACAAAAACGTATATCAACTTTTGAGGGATCCTTTTTCACCATATTGATCTCGCCGCCAATATATCTGGCCGGTTTTTCCACCGACAAAAGTACCTCATCGCTCAATGCCAGTTTTCTCATGTTCATCCTCATTTCTTGACAAAAAGACGTTCACCGGTAAAAATCCCGCCTCTTTGTATCATATACTTTTATTTTGTAAATTGACTTATGCCCTGTGCAACAGCATCTGACACCTGTTCCCACAAGTGATTATCCATGAGACATTGCTCAATCCACTCCTTATCGTACCCAAAAACAGAACCATTTTGTAAACAATAGCACACTGCTATACTAAAAAGCATCCCTGCCGTCACCAACCGGAGCAGACGACCGGGATGCTCAGAGCGTTTTGCCGTTTCATATGTCATATTTTCCCGGCCAAATGCTTGTCGAGCCATATGAAGACGTTCCTCCCGGCTTTCTACCGGTTCTATCCCCTCTAAAACAACCTTATTCTGTTTTTTATATTCCTGCTGTCTCATCACATATTCTCCAACACTGATCACTTTTGATAGTATATATGAGACAACCGGCACAGATATTCCTATTTCCACTGCAATACAACAGTTGGATACTGCGCACGCGTCGGATTTATTGCTGCCATGGATCGTTTGGATACTCTTCGCAGCGATCTCTCGTCAATAAATTTGCCAATGCGTCTTTTGCAGACAGATTTCCAAAAAGCACCTCATTGATTTCTGATACGATTGGCATGCTGACCTGATATTTCTCGGCTAGTTTCTTTGCCGCTTTCGCCGAATAAACACCCTCTACAACCTGTTTAACCTCTTTCATCGCTTCGTCCATCGTATAGCCTTTACCGATCAATACACCTGCGTTGTGATTGCGGCTGTGTCTGCTCGTACAAGTAACGATCAGATCACCGATACCTGACAATCCTGCAAACGTTTCCAAACGTCCTCCCATCGCAATTCCAAGTCTGGCAATTTCGGTAATTCCCCTGGTGATCAACGCTGCCATGGTATTATCACCACAGCCAAGTCCCACACTGACACCCGCCGCTAAGGCAATCACATTTTTGATCGAGCCACCAAGTTCGATACCGATCATGTCAGAGCTGGTATATACTCGAAAACGATCGTTCATAAAAACTTCTTGCAGATAGCAGGCGAACTCTTTCGTCTTCGCCCCTACCACAACGGTTGTCGGCATTCCAATCGAAACTTCCTCTGCATGGCTTGGTCCGGACAAAACAGCAACTTCTGCACACGGAATTTCCTGCTTGATAATATCACACAATGTCATCAACGTATCTTCCTCAATGCCTTTTGCCACATTGACAACACGCTGTCCCTCCGGAATATAAACTGCTGCCTCTTTTGCCGTTGCGCGAACGAACGGAGATGCTACCGAAAAGACAATCAGATCATTGCCCTCGCAGGCCTGTTTTAAGTCTGAAGTGACAACAATAGAATCCGGTAGTTTCACACCCGGCAAACGATGAATATGTTCTCTGTGCTGCTGTAGCATATCCACCTCAGCCTGCACTTTTGACCAAAGAGTAACATCATGTCCGTTTTGTGCTAACATGATCGCTAGAGCAGTACCCCAGCTGCCTGCCCCCAAAAAGCTTACTTTACTCATTTACCTTCTCCTCCTTTTTTGCCCCAATCTTATTCTCCGTACCATGGAACAGCCTGACAATATTCTGTCTGTGCTGCACATAAGCCAACACGGTAAATAATAAACTTAAGATCATCATATGTAAAAACAACGGATTCTTTCCATCCAGCCAATGAAATACCAATGTATTCACCGGGATATACCAGGCTACAAATAATGATCCCACTGATACATACCGTGTTATAGCGACTGCAATAATAAAAATCGCAAGACCGATCGGTATCATGATCGGATTGGCTGCCGATAATACAACGGCCGCCGTAACTGCAATTCCTTTACCGCCTTTAAATCTTAAATAGAATGGAAAATTGTGTCCTAAAACAACGCCTAAACCAAGGTATAAGCATAATAAATAGGCTTCTTCACCTTGAAACAGACAGCGGATGATCACAATGGGAACGATTGCTTTTGCCAAATCGCCGACAAATGTAATAAGTGCCGGAAGCTTACCGAGTGTTCGAAGCACATTCGTTGTTCCTGCATTACCGCTTCCCTTTGTTCGAATATCCATATGATACAGTTTGCCAACAAAATAACCGCTGGATATACATCCGCAAAAATAACCAATCACCAGACAAATGATACGGTACAACATCATCTTTTACCTCTCCTAATCACTTTTATTTTTTACTGCGCTCGCGAATCAGAAATCGCAGTGGCGTTCCTGCAAAGCCAAACGCTTCTCGTATTTTATTCTCCAAATAACGGGTATACGAAAAATGCATTAGCCGTTTATCATTTACAAAGACAACAAAAGTCGGTGGTTTCACACTCACCTGCGTCATATAGTAAATCTTCAAACGGCGTCCTTTGTCTGAAGGTGGCTGCTGCATGGCAACTGCCTCCATCAAGATCTCATTGACCACTCCGGTAGCAATACGCATCGAATGATTCTGGATTACCGTCTCTAATGCATCAAACAACTTTGGAATACGCTGCCCGGTCTTGGCCGAGATAAATAAGATCTCCGCATACGGCATAAACGATAATGTATTGCGGATTTCATTGGTAAATTTTTTAACCGAATGATTGTCTTTCTCAATGGCATCCCATTTATTAACCGCAATGATCATACCGCGTCCGCGGTCATGTGCAATACCTGCAATCTTGGCATCCTGCTCCGTAATGCCTTCCTCGGCATCGATCATCAGCACGACCACATCAGCACGTTCTACCGCCGATACCGTTCGCAAAATACTATATCGCTCAATTTCTTCCTTGATCTTATTTTTGCGTCTGAGTCCCGCTGTATCAATAAACACATAGTCTTTACCTTCCCAGCAGATGTCAGCATCGATCGCATCACGAGTCGTACCGGCTACATCCGATACGATCACACGGTTCTCTCCTAACAGTTTATTGATCAAAGAGGATTTACCAACATTGGGCTTACCAACGATTGCGATACGCGGTCTCTCATCCTCTTCCTCTTCCAGATCTTTTGGGAACAATGCGGTTACTTCATCCAGCATATCACCCAGTCCCATCTTATTCAGAGAGGAGATAGGATGTGGATCCCCAATTCCCAGATTATAAAACTCATAGACATCCGGGAGCATCTTGTCGTAATTATCAACCTTGTTAACGACCAATACGATATCTTTGTGCGCCTTGCGCAGCATATCAGCCACCTTATAATCCGCATCCAGAACACCCTGCTGCACATCTACGACAAACATGACGACATCAGCCATTTCAATCGCCATTTCCGCCTGTTCTCGCATGCTGCGCAGCATCTGATTGCTTGTCTCCGGCTCAATACCACCGGTATCCATCAATGTAAAATTATGATTCAGCCAGCTAACTTCCGCATAAATACGATCTCTTGTTACACCTGGCGTATCTTTGACAATTGCGATCCGCTCTCCGGCGATCATATTAAACAGCGTTGACTTACCAACATTTGGTCTTCCAACGATAGCCACAATTGGTTTACTCATATCTTTCCTCATTTCTGCACACATTTTCCATGCATTACAACCTCTGTGTCAAGTGTGCTCCGACACAATCACTGCATTATTGCTCAACAACATTCTTTACGAGATAAGAGAGTACTTTCTCACGTAAAAGATCTTTCTTTACAATTGTTTTCGCATCAAATCCATAATAAGACTTAAATGTCTTATTCAATTCTTTCTCATTCTTACTTCCGGTATTCGTTAAAAGCTTGTCCAACTCGCTTTTATACTCTTTGTTCGTAATTTCCAGGTTCTCTTTTTCAGCAATTGCATTGTAAACAACTTCTTCACCGGCTGCATCCTTAGCAGTTTGCTCTTTTTGTGATTCATAGCTGTCTTTTGTCATATTCTGTGCTGAAATATAATCCTCTAATGTCGTATTCTGCTGTTTCAGATACGTATTTAAAGCAGTTTCCAGACGAGTCTTGTTATCCTCGATCAGCTGCTTTGGATAATTGGAAATCTTGGAATCCGATACAACTTTGTCCCATGCCATATCTTTTACAACATCCTCGCGAAGTTTTGCCTGATACTCCTTGGCTGTATTATAACCGGACACATTGTTCTTTACAAATGTATCATCAAACTTTGGCACATTTGCCTTACCACGCTTAGAATTGATCGTTACCGTAAATACTGCCGGCTTTCCTGCAAGATCCGAATTGACCGAATACTTCTCCGGGAAAGTAAGCTTAATGTCACAGGTTGAACCAATCTTCTTACCGATCAATGCCTTTTCGAAACCGTCAATAAACGTATTAGAACCGATCGTAAGATCGTAACCGGATGGGTTGGTATCTTTTGTCAAAGATCCGCCGTCAAATGCTTTACCGTCTACTTTTCCCACATAGAAAATATTGACCGTATCTCCATTTGCTACCGTTCCTTTCTTCACAGCCTCATACGTTTTATTCTGATCCAACAACTGATCGATCTGCGTCTTGAGCTTTGACTCAATATCTGTTTTTTTGAGCGTAACTTTTTTGTATTCTGTCAAAGTAACCGCTTTCTGATAATCAATATTCTCCACCTTCTGCTCTGTCGTCTTTTTCTTACCACATCCTGCTAATGTTGTTACACACAATGCAACGCACAGTGCAGTTGCAAAATACTTCTTTAAATTTCTCACAATATTCCTCCTTATTTTGGTCTTTACCAATCCACGATTTATCTCTCAAACCGTATATTTTCCTGTTATTTTAGAACAAAATTCGATCCAAAAAACACTTTGTCACAATATACAACACTCTACGTTATACCATAAAACGACCAAAAAAGAAAGTCTATTGACTGAAAAACTAAAACACGGTATATTTTTATAGGACAATTCTTTGTTCTCTCCAGACAGGATCGTGAGCAGAACATTAGAATAAAATCGGTTATTTACAGAATGGAGAAATAAGATCATGGCAAACAGAAAATTACAGGATGCAATGCCTCTCGCTCCACTTAAGATCGTGGCAATGGGTGGCTGTAGTGAAATCGGTAAACGAGTAAATGAGATCATCATTGCAAGACGCAAAGAAGCTCTTGCAGCTTCAAACAAACCGGATTTTATGACATCAGATTATTCCATCGACAACTATTTGGTTGACTTTGAATGTCTTCGCTTCGGGACCGGAGAAGGACGTGCTGTCGTCAACGAATCGATCCGAGGAAGCGATCTGTTCATTATATCGGATACTGTCAACTATCATGAGACGTATGATATGCATGGCAATAAGACGCATATGTCACCCGATGATCATTTTATGGATCTAAAGCGTGTCATCATGGCCTGTAGCGGACATCCAAGACGAATCACTGTGATCATGCCATATTTGTATGAAGGCAGACAGCACGTGCGTCTGATCAATGAATCCTTAGACTGTGCACAGGCAATGCAGGAACTGATCCGCATGGGCGTTGAAACGATCATTACTTTTGACGCGCATGACAATCGCGTCCAGAATGCCATCCCTAACAACGGATTTGATAATTTCTTCACATCATATCAATTTATCTCGACAATCCTAAATGATATGCCGGATCTTATTGTGGATAATGAACATTTAATGACGATCAGCCCGGATGAGGGCGGTATGCGCCGTGCGGTATTTTATTCCAACCAGCTTGGTGTCGATATGGGTATGTTTTTCAAACGCCGCAACTATTCTACACTGGTGAATGGAGAGCATCCTGTGATCTCCATGGAATTCCTTGGTAATGATGTTTCCGGCAAAGATGTGATCATTGTGGACGATATGATCGCTTCCGGCAAAACAGTACTGGAAGTTGCCAAAGAACTCAAAAAAAGAAACGCTGCACGCGTTATTATCTGTGCAACGTTTGGTTTATTCAATGACGGACTGGAGGAACTTGATCAGGCATACAAAGAAAAGGTATTTGATCATATTTACACAACAAACCTTTGCTACTGCCCTTCCGCTCTAAAGGAACGTCCTTATTATCATAACGTAGATCTGAGCCGTTACATTGCACTCATCATTGATACTCTTAATCACGACACATCTGTCAATGACATTATGAATGCAACAAAGCGTATTCAGGAATTGTTAGAAGAACGTTCTAAGAACATTTCTTCCAAATAAATCCGTTCAAATTGCCACGTTTGCCGGCAGTTGCACGGTGTGAAAATAGCAGATCTTTATGACAGCAGGTGCACACTCCGGATACCTGGATCGACTTCGGAGGAACACCTGCTTCTTTTAATGTTTCATAACAGGCTGCCCAGAGATCTAACTGATATTTGCCCGGTTCTCTACCCGGTTCAGCAATCTGACGCATCTGATCTTCTGCATATACGCAGCTTAGTGCACTCACTACATCTTCACTTACTTCATAACATTGTTGACAGATCGATGGTCCAATGACACAAGCCATATCCTTCGGATCTGAACCATATTGCTGAACCATCATTTCTATTGTTTTACGGCCAATCTGACCAACTGTTCCCCGCCAGCCGGAATGAGACGCGGCTACAATGCGGTGCTTCGGATCCACAATGAATAATGGAACACAGTCTGCATAAGATGTTGCAAGAACAACATTTTCTTCTGCCGTAATAAGACCATCTATTCCCTGAAGTTTCCTGTGTAATTCCGGTCCTGCCGTATGCTCTTTTGTAACACTTACTACCTTTGTATCATGCACCTGATCCGAAAATACATAGTCATCTGCGCTGACGCCGATCGCCCCGGCAAACAAACGGTAATTTTCTTTTACATTTTCCAGGTCATCTCCCTGTTTCCAGCCAAAATTCATACTGGATAAATACCCTTCGCTAACACCACCTAACCGTGTCGAAAACGCTGCCCCCATCCAGTCTTTCCAAGGATCAAAACAAGAAAATCGCAGCACTGGGATGCCATTTTGTATTTCCATATATGTCGAGTACTGCGATGACATACGTTCGTATTCCTTAGCCTCCGGTGTATTTTTATTTTGACTCCATTCTACACTACCAAACTTTTTCTCAAAAGCTTCTTTGCTCCATTTTTCTCGCATTATTTTCCTCCTTTTTAGCCGCAGTAATCAAATGCATCTTGTATATGCGTTACCGCACTCCCCTGCACTGTGATCACATCAAAACGACAAGGTCTTTGTTCCTCATAGCCATGATAGGCATAATAATACATTGCAGATTTACTGATTCTCCATTGTTTGCGATGATCTACCGCATCCGTAGCTGCACCATAACGACGGTTGCTGCGATATTTAATCTCCACGAAAACCAGCACTTCATCCTGCTGTGCTATAATATCAATTTCTCCATAGGGGGTATAATAATTACGTTCTACAATGCAATATCCCTGCTTTTTCAAATAATCCGCTGCAAGCTGCTCATATTTTGATCCTATCTGACGATTATTCTTTCCCATTAAATCCACCCATGACCTTACTTCTTCAAATGACAAACATCTCTTTTACTGGTGCACTTTCTGCCTCAAATGATATACATCCCTTTGACTGATGCACCTGCTTCTTCAAATGACAAACATCTCTTTTACTGGTGACCTTACTTCTTCAAGCGATCAACGTCCCATTTACCCTTGATCTTATCCATAGAATCTACAAATACCAACACTTCCGCTACCACTTGATACAGCTCAGGCGGTATAAACTCACCGATCTCAACATTCTCCAGACTCTTCGTCAGCCCTGCATCCTGATGTACCGGGATATCATGCTCTCTGGCAGTATCCAAAATACGCTCTGCCACGTGCCCGCGTCCACTGGCAACCACTTTTGGCGCACGATCTTTTTCCGGTTCGTATTCCAATGCAACAGCCGAACGTTTCCGCACCTGTTTCATGACATCACGCCCATAAATTTTCCCCTGATGCTTTTGTTCCATAAGCCATCTCACTCCATAAAATTCTTAATAAATGTTCTGCGATGGATCGGGCAGGGTCCATACTTTTTGATCGCTTCAATATGTTTTGCTGCCCCATATCCCTTATGACCTGCAAATCCATACTCTGGATATAATGCATCCATTTCCATCATCATATGATCTCTTGTTACTTTTGCGATGATACTTGCCGCCGCAATAGAAACACTTTTGGCATCTCCTTTGATGATGCCCACCTGTTTCGTCTCAACCTCCGGAATGTGCACGGCATCTACTAACAACAGATCAGGTGCCGGCATCAAAGCTGCTATAGCATCCCGCATCGCCTCATATGTTGCCTGTAATATGTTGATCTGATCGATCCGCTCTGGCGATGCAATCCCTACGCCATAACAAATCGCCTTTTCCTTGATCTCCTCATACAATTCTTCCCTGCGCGCAGCCGATAATTTTTTAGAATCATTCAGATATAAAATTTCCACATCTTCCGGCAGGATCACTGCTCCAGCTACTACCGGACCGGCAAGCGGACCTCTGCCCGCCTCATCGATCCCGCAGATCGCATGATATTCACTGTATTTATGTTCAAAAAAACGCATTGTCTCTAAGCGTTCCCGCTCTTTCACAAGTTTTTGCGCTTCTTTTTGATATTTTGTAATAAGATTTTGAACCCCTTTCCGGGAATCTCCGGCATATTGCACATAAAGAGCCTCTTTGTCGTCACCTGACTGTTCAAACTCCTGCTTGATCTGTGCGATCGACTTGATATCACTCATAAGCTCCTCCTTACTGTTATCTTACCCGGCAATGCCTCCCATTTTTGAGAGTGGGAAAATACGTGCACAAGCCTTTCCGATAATGCTTTTACGCCTTATCAGCCCTACATAACTGCTTCGACTGTCCGTACTCATATTACGGTTATCTCCCAGTACAAAATACTCATCATCCGCTAATGTGATCGGCTCCACCGCATCTCCCGGATCATCAATCACTTTATCTTTTCCATAAGTGTCATCTTTTAATTCTTTGCCATTAATATATACTTTTCCCTCTATGATCTGCACTGTCTCTCCAGGCAGTCCAATAACGCGCTTAATGTATTTGGTATCCGAATTGTAGTAAGGCACCGGAAATACGACGACATCATACCGTTTGGGATCTCCAAAATAATAACTCATTTTCTGGATCAATACTGTATCCCCATTGGTCAACGTAGATTCCATTGATTCGCCTTCTACTTTCGTTGGATTTGCAACGAAAGAGGTCACAACTGATGCAACACAATATGCAATAAATACACAGATGGCAATGACTAAAAGATTTCCAAATAAACGTGAAGCTTTCGTCTTTTGTTCCTGTAACTCTGGATCTTCGGACTTTTCTTTCACCGTATGGAACACATCCGATAGAATATCGACCGCTTTGTCCTTACCGGCCTTTACCATATCAAGCACACGCTCTACCGATGGTTTCACACCATTCTCTGCACGTTCCTGACGAATTCTGGCATTTTCTTTATCTGCCTGCCGCTGAATCAATGCATTTCTTTTTGCACGTGATTCTTTACGCTCTTTCTCTAATCCTTGAGCAAAGATTTCATTGATCTGTTTCTCAGATAATTTCTGCTTACTGACACTACCTGCCGCAGTCTGCGTCTGTCCCGGATAGCCAGATGCACTGGTTCCTGTATACATCTGCTGCGCTGTATTTTGTGTACGAGGGTCAGTATATACCGGTTGCTGTGTCCTGTTCTGTGTATGTGGATCAATATACACCGGCTGCTGTATCCTGCTCTGTGCAAGCGGATCAGTATATACCGGCTGTTGTGTCGCACTCTGTGTACCATAACTTGCAGCATACTCTCCTCTGGCTCTCGCAGATTCCTGCTCAAGCTGATGAATACGCGCTTCCAAGGCTGCAACTTCTGCCTGACGTTTCAGCTCCTCTGCACGTTCCTGTAGTATTCTTGCTTCAGCTTCTGCCTCCATCGCTGCACGCTGACGCTCTGCTGCCAAAGAGCTATTGCTCTGTATAAAGGTTTCACGTGCAGCACTTTCTGCCTCACGCTGTTTTTGTATTCTCTGCTGCTGTTCCTGTTCTATACGCAGTTGTTCCTGCTCCGTCTGCTGTTTTTGTGCTTCTATGCGCAATCGTAGCTGTTCTGCCTGATCTGCCTGTCTCCGACTCTGCACTTCCATCTGCTGACGTGCCTGTTCCATTGCTGCAGTATGCGCTCTCGCCTCTTCCTCACGCTGAAGCTGCTCCTGTTTCGCCGCAAGCTGTCTTGCTTGCTTCTCCTGCTCCCGAAGCCGCATTGCCTCCTGCCTTGCCTGAACCTCTCTCTGTCTTTCCAATTCCTGTCTTCGGATTGATTCCTGCTTTGCAAGCTCCTGTTGACGTAATGTTTCTTGTTGTTTTGCAAGCTCCTGTTGTCGCTGCTGCTGTAGTTTAGCACGAGTTCTGGCAACTGCCTCTCGTTGTGCCTGTGCAATACGTTGTGCTTCCGCTTCTTCCAACTGTTGTTGTTTTCTTGCTAACGCTTCTGTCTCTGCCCGCTGCTGCTGTAATTTATTCTGCAGCTCCAACTCATGCCGGTGCTGCTCTAAAGCAGCTTCTTCTGCTGCCTTTCTTTCCTGTTCTGCCTTAAGTCTGGCTGCTTCTTCTGCCGCCTTTCTTTCCTGTTCTGCCTTAAGTCTGGCCGCTTCTTCTGTCGCCTTTCTTTCCTGTTCTGCCTTAAGTCGAACAGCTTCTTCGTTTGCCTTTTTGGCTGCCTCAGCTCGCGCAAGTGCCTTCTGTCTCGCCTGTTCACGCTGCTTTTCCTGTATACGTTTGGTCTCTTCTTCTTTCTCCAGCAAACCGCCCATCGCTTTGGCCGACGTCTCTGGTTCCGGCGGGGCAATAAATGGTTTTACAGCATCAAAATCAACACTCACCGGATCCTGTTCTTGCAAAATATGATCCCATGAGTGTGACTGTGTTTCCATTTCCTCCGCCATAACAGATAACGACTTGTCCTGCGATTCATTTGCAGTGCCCTTATCTGTAGCAGATATATCCTCGTATTCTTTTATTTGACGACAAAACTCAAGACTATCCTCGATTTCGTTCTTATCGTACATACTGTTCCCCATTTCTGCTCGTTATTAAAGCCTAAGTGTTCTACTTTCCTAACATAGAAGAATTACTGAGGCATTTCCAAACTGATCGCCCCTAACTTTCCTGCCCGGAAATCGTCAATCAGACATTTGGCAGCCTTATCCAGATCAAATTCTCCACCAGCCTTCAAACATCCTCTTTTCTCTGCTATCTGCTTCAATGTCTCTTCACTGGTCTTTTCCTCTGCTATTCCATAAAAGTTACTGACAGCATTCAGATAATTCTCCCGCAAATACTGAAGCAGTAAAACGCTTAATTCGTAAATATTATATAACTCATCCTTAATGGATCCAATATAGGCTAGGCGTAATCCAACTTCCTGATCTTCAAACTTAGGCCAAAGGATACCCGGCGTATCTAACAGCTCCTCCATCTTATTCAAACGAATCCACTGCTTTCCTTTTGTAACACCCGGTTTATTACCTGTTTTGGTACAAGCTTTACCGGCAAAGCTGTTAATAAAAGTTGATTTTCCAACGTTTGGTATTCCCACGATCATCGCGCGGATCGGACGATTCAAAATACCGCGTCTCCGATCTCTTTCTATTTTTTCTTTACACGCTGCCTGAATAACATTATGAACAGCTTTCACACCTTTTCCATTCTTGGAATTCACTTTCGCTACAAAATAACCCTTTTGCTCATAATACTGCACCCACTGGTCTGTCCGCACCGGATCTGCCAGATCATATTTATTCATCAACAGTATACGTGATTTTCCATTTGCCAACTGATCAATGTCTGGATTCTTGCTGCTATATGGCACTCTCGAATCTACCAACTCAATAATAACATCGATCAGTTTTATGTCTTCCTGCATTGCACGTTTCGCCTTAGTCATATGACCCGGATACCATTGAAACTGCATATTTATCCTCCATTTCAAACTACGTACTAATTTGCCGCAGCACTCGCTGTCGGACTTGCCGACGGATCTGCGTGTTTCTGTTCAAATCCATTGATCCTGTTTACCAACGTAAAATGATTGGTACGGATCCATGCCTTACCAACAATATTTTCCGACATAACATTACCGACATTTGCATTGCGGCTGTCTTCACACTCATTACGATTGTCACAAAGCATAAAGTACTCTCCTTCTGAAAGGGTAAACTCTTCCAGTGCAAGTCCACCATTTTCCATGGTCGGAAATCTATACTTCTCCTTTAACTTATCGCCATCAATATACACTTCCCCATCTTTGATCTGAACCTTTTCTCCAGGCAAACCGATCACACGCTCCACAGTATAATAATTATGCTGCGCCCCATTGTGTTTAACAACCACAACGTCATTTCGTCTAACCTTGTGCAGACGATAACACATCTTATTGATCAGGATCTCATCCCCATCTTTCAAGGTAGGACTCATATATTTCCCGGATACCGTCATTTTTTCCAGGCCAAAATGGGTAATTGCATATGCCACAAATAATACTACGCCTATTTCTAAAGCACACAGTAAAACACGAAGAAATATTTCTTTTCTCTTTTTGCTGTGATCTTCTAAATCAAAGTCATATTTCATATCCGTTCTCCATTTATAAACAATATGCCTGCAGTGCTCTGATCGCATGCTTGCTGATCAAACATTTATAATGCTCTTTGCAATACTGCTCCATATAAGGACGGGGTGAGCAAATTGTTCCATAATCCGACAATCTGCGACATAAATACTGATACTCGTCCATCTTTAATTTTCCCTTTTTGATCAGCAGATAATATGTTCCACTGTTCTGATCTCGAAACAACTTGCTATTAATATTCTTTTTGGTATAAAAATCTGCAGCGAACTGCTCCAATCCATCCAAATTATCAAAGGAATACACCTTTGCCGAACTTATCAAGCTTTTCTCCTTATCCCGCCTTATCTTAGCAAGATCCTTCATATGCTTTTGATAATTCTCTTTATCGGCATCTACCGTGTTTTTCTTTTGAAATAGATCCATATTTTCGCTGGTATGTATCGCTGCCTGATCGTCCACATCAGGTATCTCGCCATTCTTGAGTCCTTCTACAATAGCTTCTGCGGTCTCATCATCAATAGATCCGGCAAGATGTCGGATTTGATTCAGCATATTATTCATTCCCTCCGGACTTTGATCAGAAAATGTAATGATCAGGGAATTATCAGGCATGCGCATCAATTGCATGGACACAACGCCGCCTTCAACTTCATAGCCGACTTCTTCCTCTGCTCGTTCTACCAACTGCTCCAAAAACTCACGTGCTTTGTCCTGATCCGTGAAGAAATCCTCGATCTTAAATCCATATTCCTCCATTTCCTCTTCGGACATACGACACTGCACTGTATTCTTATCAATTCTACGAAAATTCAAAACTATCCCTCATTTCTTTGCAAAAATACTATCAGTATAGTCCTCATTATCTTAATCCTAAATGAGCAATCTGTCAAATATGAGGTGTGTTTCTATTGTTTGGATTATGCACCAATGCCAAAATAAACCAAAACAAGAATTCCTAATACGATACGATACCATCCAAACGGCTTAAAATCATGCTTTCGAATATAATCCATTAAGAAACGAATAACGAGCACAGATACCAAAAATGCGGTAAACATTCCCAATAACAGCATCCCTAATTCATAACCGGAAAAATGTAGTCCAAAATGCATCACTTTCATCAAACTAGCACCAAACATGACCGGAATCGCCAAGAAGAATGTAAACTCCGCCGCTACGGTACGGGAAAGTCCGATTACTAAACCACCGATGATCGTTGCACCGGATCTGGATGTTCCCGGGAATAATGCCGCGATCAACTGAAACATACCGATCATAAATGCGGCACGATACGTAATCTGTGCGATGGTTGTCACCTTGGCATCACGTCCCTTATTCCAGCGTTCTACGATCAAAAACACGATACCAACCAATACCAACATTAATGCAACCACTTGATAATGATAAAAGGCTGCTTCTAATTGATCTCCCCACACCAGCTCAACTACTGCTGCCGGCACACAGGCAACAATAATCTTAAACCACATCGAAAATGTATCCTTTTTAATATAACCTTTTTCCTTGCTGCAAAATGGCCATAGCTGATTCCAAAACATTAATACAACAGCTAAGATCGCCCCCAACTGTATGACAACCAGATACATCTCCCAAAAATCGGAAGATACCTTCATCGGCATGATTTTCTCTAATAAGATCATATGTCCGGTACTACTGATTGGAATCCATTCCGTAATGCCCTCCACAATGCCAAAGAATATGGCCTTTAAA
>ERZ832317.3138-NODE-3138-length-17834-cov-3.808032_pt1 | contig 17834 bp, 12 predicted proteins | sample MGYA00519695_ERZ832317 | MGnify/ENA primary metagenome ERZ832317 (study PRJEB31850, sample SAMEA3708726) | human gut metagenome | biome: human gut; feature: human-associated habitat; material: faeces | place: China | collected 2014 ...
GACAGCTCGCTGGCAGGTTTATGAATGTAAGAAATGCAAGGCTGAACTGTTACGACAATTCAGATAAAAATGGCAAAACAGGCAATACAATGAACTTGTTCATTGTATTGCCTGTCATATTTTTATATTGGAACTTTTACCAAACAAGAACATTTATTATCGCTGTTACTTTATTGGATTTTTAGTTCCAAAACAAGTTTTATAAAATTTTGCTATTTAACGGTAACTTTAATCGTCTTAGATGCCGCCTTATACTTAGAAGTCTTTTTACTTGTTATCTTAATGGAAACCTTTCCCTTTTTCTTAAGTGCTTTTATCGTGAGTTTATTCTTCTTAAATTTAACTTTAACAATCTTTGCATACTTCTTTGAAAGTTTTGCCATTGAAAGTTTTGCTTTTGAGTTCACTGAAACTGAAAGTTTAACAGTTTTCTTTCTCTTAACGGTTACGGAAGATACTTTCTTCTTTCCTTTCTTAACCGTAATGGCTGCACTCTTAAGCTTCTTTGTTGCCGGTTTCTTTGTCGGTGCCGCCGTCGGAGTCTGTTCAGGCTCTGTGCTTGGCGATACTGATGGTGTAACAGCCGGTTCATTGCTTGGTGACACCGTCGGCTCTGCCGATGGGTTTGTCGTTGGTTTCTGTGTAGGTACTTCTGTCGGTTTTACTGTCGGAGTCTTACTTGGCATATCTGTCGGTTTTGTTGTTGCCGACGAACCCGGTGCAGGAGTCTGACTTGAAGCCGGTTTCTGCGATGGAGTAACCGTCGGGGTTACTGTTGGAGTAGGGGTAGGTGTTGAAACCACTGCGTTTTTATTCCACACGGCATATAACATTACAACGCCTGCTCTCTCTGTCGTAAGATTTGTAACACTCTGACCTTCCTTGTAGTCAGCTGCTCCGTTTATTGTTTTAGACCAGCCTGCAAATGTATATCCCTCACGCTTAAATGTATTAGCCTTAAGACTCTGGGATGAACCTAATGTAAATTCCTGTGAAACGGCCGCATCTTTCGCACCTACATAGTTCGGATTAAAACTTACCGTATATGTATTTGTGTATTTATAGATGCGCACATTATCAAATCCTGCAACACCCTGATATCTTCCACTCAGATACCATAATCCTTTCACATCTGATATACTGCTCATTGCAATATCCATTGTCTTAAGTGTCTTTCCTGATGCATCTGTTATCTCTAATGTGACCTTTTTGTTTGTCTTATCAACCGTCGTCTTAAAATGCGTCCATGTATTCTTTGCAATAGTTACTGTATCTGTCTTTGCTGTTGAAGCCGTACTTCCTGATGAAATCTTCCAATTCGTAGAATTTGTTGTGTCTAAACTCCACAAATATGAAGTATTTGCCAACGCATTATTTGTCTTATTATAATCTGCCGCAGACAATGCCAACTGTGAAGCCTGAGCATTTCCAGCCGTAAGCTTCGCATCAAATTCAACTACATATTTGTCAGGCATGGTAACATTTCCAAATGAAGTATAAGCACTTCTTGAGTTCTGTGCTCCCGGTGCAAACTGCACATACTTTTTATGTGTCTCTTCACTTCCATTTTCAAGCGTTAAACAATCCGCTGCACTAACTGATGACCATCCTGCTTCTGATACACTCGTATCATAATCATAACTGCGATAAAGTATGCTCGCATCTTTCATTGCCTGCTCAGCGTTTTTAGCTGCATCTTCCGCTGTTGCAGTTTCATTCTTTTCCGTCTTATATAATACAGCAACATCTTCCTCAGACAATGCACGACTGTATATTCTTACATTATCCATATAAAGAGGTGCTGAGCCCCACCATGAACCATTACCAAAATAGAATTTTGCCGCTGAAGATATTACACCTAACATATTAGATGACATACTTTCATAGTTTTTTCTTCCATCTGAATTATACGAAGTATATTTCGATTTATTGCAAATAAGCTTTCCGTCAAGATATATGCCAAAGTCACTCTTTCCAAGTGATACTGTCACATAATGCCATTCATTTATTGCTATGTTGTTTGTTGGATTATCTCCATGATTGACATCAAACCATCCACCTGTACCGTTGTATCCAAGATATGTGTTTGGTGTGAAATAGATTCTTCCGCTTTTGCCGTCAGTAGTATCTTCATCCAAAAAGCTCCATATGGCATCATAGTTGTCAGAGCCTTGCAGATTTACCCACATAGAAACTGTTGTTCCTGTAAGACTCTTTCCCTTAAGAGGATTTGTAAATTCTGTATAACTTGCATCTGCTTTAGCTCCAAAATACTGATTTAACACTTTACCTGTTCTTTCAACATTGTACTCCACTGTCGGAACTGTTCCGTTTCCAAGTGCTTTTGCCGTTCCGGTCTGACTCGTGTTTACTTCATTTCTGAGTCCGTTTTCAAATGTATAATTTGCTTCAAGACTTTTACTTATATCAACATCTGACAATACCTTTACTGTTGTCTTATATGTTTTCTTGGAACAATATGAACCACTTGATATTGTTGCAGTAAGCGTAACATCTGTATCTTTTGCAACAAACTGTACCTCACCTGTATTTGAAACAGCAGATGTATCTGAGGACTCCCATTTAATCGTTGTGCCTTCATTTCCTGATGTAGGCAGTTCAACATCCATATATAACTTTGAAGGAATATTTACCGATAATTCTTTTGTATCCTTGATAACCTTATACTCGTCTGTATATCCCTTTGTTCCCCAGAAAGTTACATTATTGCTTCCAACAGTTGTAAAACACATTGACTCGTATGCTGTGCCCTCTATCTTCTGTTTAATAAATACACCCTTGTACTCAACACCACCCACTGTTATGGTTACATACGGCTTAGACTCTGACTGTGTCCATTTACCCGTGTAATCACCTGTAACCGTTCCATCATCATTTAATGTTATCTTTTGTTCCTGACAACATTCAAGTTTAGAAGCATCAACTTCCGGTTTATGATATATAACCGAATATTCTCCTGTAACATCTGATTTTGTATATGCCGTATCAGACAATTTCTCACCCGAATACTCAAATGGTGTTGCCACAAGACCGCCGTTTTCTGCCGTAAATAACTGGTGAACTCTCATCTCATGACCTTCAGTTCCGTCATTAAAACGTGTATGATATATTACATACGCTTTCCCGTCATCATCAACAACTGCTGAGTTATGTCCCTCAGCCACACGCCCTTTATCAAGATAATGCCAGTCATAGTACGACATAAGACGCTCACCTGTGGTAGAGTTTCCATAGCTTGTTCCACCTACACCTGTATTTGATGAACTATATCTTGCATCTTTCCCTGATACATCCTTATAAGGTCCTGTTATTGCATCTGATGAGAATACACGCATATTGTATCCTCCTGTAGCTGTAAGTCCGCCATATGAGAGGAACAGATAATACTTTTCACCTATCTTTTCTATATAAGAAGCTTCACCTGATCTTGACGAACCACCGGCAAGTTTATGTCCCATATAAGGATCTGTCGTATTGTCCGCATATGTATATGTAGTAGCCGTATCACGACGTCCTGTTTTAGGATCAAGTTTAAACATCCATATACCACCGGACCATGAACCATAACTCATCCAAAGATTTCCAGCGTCATCATATGTAACACATGGGTCTATCGCATGAGCACCATATCTGTAATTCCAAGTTGTTGGATTACACTTTGTATCTCCATCTTTAGGCGTATAGGCATTCATTTTATAATAATCTGATATGAGCGACTTAGCCGTATCATCACCGCCTACTACATTTGCAAAGTCAGTGCTTGTATATGCGTGGTCACCCAACTCGGTAAATCCCGAATAAACAACCGTTCCTCTGTTTATCCAGTCACCATCAAGGTCATCTGATGTTAGAAGCACAATGCTTGAGTTCCATGAACAGCCGTTGATACTCATATACATACACCATGCACCCTTTGTATTGTCATCATTTACATAATTAGCATTCCAAAAAACATCAGGTGCCCAGAGATTACCTGTCCAATTATAAACGCTGTCACCTGCTTTTGCCCATTCAAATGCCTTTTTAAAAAGAGTCTGACATTTTGTATCATCATTTATATTATTTGTAAATGTCTTCCAATTCTGTAAATCTGTCGACCATGCAAAAGCTCTGTGCGAACCAAAAACAAAATAAACTTCTTTTCTTGTTTTATTTTCATCTTGCTCACCATAAATTTTCACACTTCTATTACCTGTGTATTTTGTATCGGTATAACCGATAACAATTGACGGATCATGTACAGAAACATGAGTCTTTTTATTTGATGAATTGAAATACTTATTATACTTGTTTGTCACATCAGCAGAAGATATTTCCGTCGTGGCAGCTTCTGCTTTTTTCTCATACTGTAGCGGCAAATTTGGCACTGCCGTAAGTGCAATCACTGCTGACATGGCAATAGCTACCGCTTTTTTAATCTTATGTCTTACCATATGCTTATCTCCTTTTCAATACTTTATAATTTTTTGTGATGTTGGATTCAAAACATATTTTTCAAGATGTTAAAATCATACATTGAAATCTGCTTTTAACCCGGATATCACTTTATTTTTTTAATGTAAGAAATCATAAGGAGGAGCTGACTTTATGTCAACTCCCCCCTCAATGTACATAAATAATATCTTTTTTGAAACTTTTTATTTTTTAACAGTAACCTTAATCGTCTTTGTTGCTGCCTTATACTTAGATGTCTTCTTACTTGTAATCTTAATAGAAACTTTTCCTTTCTTAAGACCCTTTATAGTAAGTTTGTTTTTCTTAAATGTTACTTTTGCAATCTTAGCATTCTTCTTAGAAAGTTTTGCTACTGAAAGTTTTGCTTTTGAGTTTACTGAAACTGCAAGCTTAACTGACTTCTTTCTCTTAACAGTCACTGAAGAAACTTTCTTCTTGCCATTTTTAACAGTAATTGTTGCACTCTTAAGTTTCTTTGCCGGTTTCTTTGTATTACTTGGTTTCTTTGTAGGTGCTACAGTTGGTTTAGCTGTTGGTGTTGCACTTGGCTTAACTGTTGGCTCTGTGCTTGTTCCCGGTGCCGGTTTTGCACTTGTTCCCGGTGCTGGTGTTGCACTTGTTCCCGGTGCCGGTTTTGTGCTTGTTCCTGGTGCCGGTTTTGCACTTGTTCCCGGTGCTGGTGCTGCACTTGTTCCCGGTGCTGGTGTTGCACTTGTTCCCGGTGCTGGTGTTGCACTTGTTCCCGGTGCTGGTGTTGCTTCTGTTCCTGGTGCTGGTGTTGACTCCGCTGGAGCAGGTGCAAATTTTAGATTATCTATCGTACACTGTTCACCTGTTAAAGAAAGATATGCTTTCTTTCCCTCTTCTACTGGAATTGTAGCAGTGTAGCCTATACCATTATTTAAGTATGTAAGGATAACTTTATTACCCTCTCTCTTAACAGTTCCTGTTACTTCTGTACCTGCTTTATTAGCATCAACCCATGGTTTCCAAGCTTCTGTTATTTTAGCGTTGTTTTCATCATCAATAGCTTTTTTCTCATCTGCATTTGCACCATCAGGGTATGCTTTTGTTTCAACTGTCGGAATACCTGTTGTTTTAAGGCTTCCTGATGTTTCATTTACAGTATCTGCTCCAGTAATAACAAAGCAATCTGACCTTATAACCGAATATTCCTTATACAAATTCTTTGAAGTAGTCGGTTTATAAAGACCACCATCCACTGATGTAAACACTACTGTTGTTGGTGTATTCCATCTAAGATCTGTAGACTCATTTGTTGTTGTTTTGAAAGAAAACTTCTGTGCATCTTCCGTAATTTCAACACCATTACTCCAATTAGTCCACCATCCGTCACATTTCACCTGACCGAAAGTAGTTGTCTTGTCGGTGTCAGAGTAAGTACCTGCAACTGACTTCAACCTTGTCTGCTCATTTGACAGTTCCATTTTCATATCTATTGGTAGTCCTGATATTGTACATAACTCACCTGTAACTGCAAAATATGTCTCTTTTCCTTCATCAGCTATAAATGAAAACTCTGATACACTTGTATAATCACCTGCAACAACTGTATATTTAATCGTAACCTTATTAGATGAATCTTTCTGATATTCTACAGTAGCTTTTCCTTCTTCTTTACAAGCCTTTAACCACTCATTCCAATCACTTGGATATGTTTTATTAATTGTTATATTTTTTGATGCATCTGTTTCAGTTGTACCCTCAGCATCAACCCAGCAATCAGACCTTACATTTGCATAATGTTTATAATTTGTATTTTTACTATCATAAATTCCATCATCAGATGTATAAACCAACAACACCGGCGTATCCCAATTTAATGTTGCAGTCTCATATGTCTTAAATGTAAAATTCAAAGTCTGCTTATCTGTTGTAACTTTCTTTCCAGCAGTATACGCAGCTAAATAATTGGGCTCATCCAAACTAAATGTTTCACCGGTAGTCTCATCCGCCTGTGCTACTACTACATCTCGATAAACCGCTGGAACTGATGACATTCCAACAACAGCAGCCATTGTGATTGCTAAAAGTTTTGTCTTTCTCATAAAATGTCTCCTCCTATAATCTTTTTAATTCTTTAATTTTTTTCTCAACCTTGGTCCTTAATCTATCTCCAGATTTCAACCAAAAAGTATTCCAGAAAACTTTATTTTTTTCTAAAATACTTTACATTATTTTGGATAGCCTAAGAATACCATAAATTAGTAATTAGTGTCAACAGATTTTTAACTGTATGTTAATTTTTTGTAAACATTTAACAAATCATGCATTTTTTGTTCATTTTTGCTTTTTGTAAACTATTTTATTCAAATGTATAGAACCCTAATAATTACAGTGTTTGTACCATATTTATTAGTCTGCATATAGCACTGTTTGTTTCTATATTTTTATATTGTTTTTGGTGATTTTGCACAAAGAATATTTATACGGTAATAGATTTTATAATGGTGATTTTTGAGATTTTATGGTGAAATCGTTTTTATATATAAAAAACAGCAAATCTTAATATGAGTTCTTGATATATTCGTTCCCATTGTTAAGATTTACTGTTTTTTCTTTAAATATTTGCTTTTCTGGCAAGAAATATCGCTCTTACAGACACGCCGCCGATATTTTTTTTATTATCTCCCTTACATATTCTTCTGACTTTGATACCTTTTTAGCTATATCCGGCACTGACATATTGCAATCGGTATATAAAGTCTCTATCCTGCCCTCTTCGCGTCCTTCAAGGCGCCCTTCCTTGCGTCCTTCCTGCACTCCTTCGTTTCTTGCCTGTTCTTCACCAGCCTTTATCTCTTCCTTAAAAAATTCTCTTAATACTTCATTCATAATCCCTGTCCCTCCATTCTTTATACTGTCGAATAATTCCTGATTTGATGATACCATTATTCCCAGTAATGAATTTATGCAGTCTTTTTCAAATGGCTCTTGCAGTTCAAAGGCTTCATCCAGGAAATTATCTACTGTACTTCTTTTTAGTCCTCGTTTCAGTGTCTTTAGGAATATATGTTCCTTTTCTCCTACTTCAGCCGTGACTACTACCTGTGTTTTTATAAATCCGTCTTTTTCTATGTAGTATATGCCACTCGTTTTTTCATATACTTTGTAGCTGTTTTCCTTAAACCATCTTAAAAGTTTTTCAGGTTTTCTTTCTCTCACAAGCGTAATCGTGATGCTGTTTATGTCTATATCTCCTACATATTTTTCACTGCTTTTGTACAAATATGCATATGCCATTACTTTGAAATATGTGTCTTCATTTAATGTATCATTTTCAGACTTATACTCCATTATGTTATGTTTCTGAAATATCTGACCTATATCGTTCGCTATTTCAAAGTCGCCTGTTTTTTCCACTACAAGCAAATCTATAAGCAACGGCTTTCTACTTAGCGGATATTCCCTGTGAAATTCCAGCCTGTCTGCGTACTCTCTAAGCTCCAGTTCCATAGCTGCACAAAATCCCAAATGCCACTGTATATCATTTTCTTTCCCCATAATGTCTCCTTTCCTATATTATACATACCATATAATAAAAATGCAATGTTTTCTCCTACTTTTACAAACATTTGTTTGTTTTTGTATTTCCATCATAGCATATAAACAAATGTTCGTCAATATGTTTTTCTGTATGAAGTATTTACAAAAAGCTGCTGGAAACATGATAAAACTGTGATATTTGTGGCAGAAAAAAAGACCGCATAAAAGCAATATATCGTGAAAAAGATGGCATAGTTTTATTATATAAACGACTTACAGGTTCAGGCAGCTATAAATGGCCACGCAATCAAAATGAAGTAAAAAGTCTTACATGGAAACAGTTTGAGTGGCTTATGGATGGTCTTGAAATAGAACAGCCAAAAGCGATAAAACCACCTGTTAAAAAATGAATCAACCCCATAAAAACAGGCATTACAGCTATCTTTTTACTCTAAGATATGTTATAATAATTGTATCAAATCGTGGAGGAAAATCTGATGTCTGTTGATGCAAAAGATATATTGATAAGGGAATTAAAAGATTCACTTAATGAACAGAGAGAGTTAAACAAAACTCTCCAGTCAGCTTTAAATATCAGTAATATTCAGGTTCAGGAGTTGACTGTTCAGGTCAAACTTCTTAATGAACAGATTGATTATATGAAAAGAAAACTGTTTGGTTCATCACGTGAAAAAATGGAGCAGCAGACAGATGGACAATTATCATTTAATCTTTCCGATGAATCAGATGAAACAATTGAAGAATTACCGGCAGCTGAAGAAGAGATAGTCGTAAAAAAGCATATAAGAAAGAAAAAAGTTACTTTTGCTGAGAAAACCAAAAATCTTCCGGTTGAAATCAGAGAGATTACTTTACCAGAAGAAGAACAGATTTGCTCCATATGCGGTACACACTTAGAAGTTATAGGAAAAGAGACTGTGCGCAAGGAACTTGAATACATACCTGCAACTTTAAAAGTTGTGGAATATGTCAGTGTACATTATGGTTGTCCAAAATGTAAAATAGATGAGGAAAAACCAAATATTATACATGCTCCTGTTCCACCGGCACTACTCAGAAGCTATGCATCGCCATCAATTGTTGCCTGGGTGATTTACTCAAAATATGTTAATGGGATGCCATTGTACCGTCAGGAAAAAGACTGGCTGCAGTATGGTTTTGAACTTAGCCGTGCAACAATGGCTAACTGGGTTATAGAATGTACCGATAAGTATCTGCGTGTATTGTACGAATTTTACCACAAACTGCTGTTAAGCAGAGAGTTTGCTATGGCAGATGAAAGCCCTATACAGGTTTTGAAAGAGGAGGGACGCGAAGCAACGGCAAAATCATATATGTGGCTATTTAGAAGCGGCGAAGATGATACCCCACCGATAGTTTTGTATAAATATGCATCAACGCGTAGAGGAGATGTTGCGAAAGAATTTCTGAAAGGTTTTAATGGATATCTTATGGCAGATGGTTATACAGGCTATAACAAAGTGCAGGATATAAAACGCTGTTGCTGTTTTGCACACATAAGAAGATATTTCTTTGATGCCATACCTAAAGGGAAAAATCGTGATATCAGTTGTCCGGCGGTGCAAGGTGTAGAGTATTGTGATAAGCTGTTTGCATATGAAAGACATTTTAAAGAAAAAGGTTATTCATACAAACAGATAAAAAATGGTCGTCTCAAGAAAGAAAAACCGGTAATTGAGGCTTTTTTGTCATGGCTTGAAAAGCAGAAACCCATTAAAGGCAGTAAATTTGCCACAGCAGTTACATATGCATTAAATAGAAAAGAACATATGATGACATATCTCGAAGATTGTCGCTGCAGTCTGAGTAATAATTTAAGTGAACAGAAAATGAAATCATATGTTATAGGTAGAAAGGGATGGCTTTTCAGTGACAGTCCTGAAGGTGCAGAGGCAAGTGCCATATCATATAGCATAGCCGAAACAGCATTAGCGAATGGATTAAATGTATATAAATATATAACATATGTATTAGAGAAACGACCTACTGAAGAAATGGCAGACAGTGAATTAGAAAAGCTGTTACCATGGAATGATAAAGTTTTTGAAATATGTAAAATCGAAAGATAGATAAAGAAAAAAATAACTTAGCATAAAGAGTAAAATAATATTTATGCTAAGTTATTTTATAATGTACGCCTGAGTTTTTTGCGCTTACGATGATTCAGCGACCATGATTCAAATGGCTTAATTGAAAGCTGTTTTGATAAGATATTAAGCTCAATATTAACAATATCAGGTTCATTATCTAATATTACATTAGCATAGTGAGAAATGTTTTTTCTTTCATTGAAATCAAATGAGCAGTATAGCTTAAAGAAAGAGTCTAATTCTGCACCAATACTTTGTATTAATAAGGCATATTCATTTGAAAATGTAGAAAAATTTGAAGTAGATAACTCTACATAATTAAATGTAGTCATTAATTTTTTCTCAAGCATTAAGTAGTATCCCCAAAAATTGTTTAGAAAATCTTGTCTACGCATCCTATTTATTCCATTCATTAAACTGATTTTTTTATGAAATTCATATATGGAATTATTTTATTGCATTCAATATGGTCTGTATCATTGGCAGATTGAATAGAATATATGAAGTAATAAGGGCTAGAAAAATACCTACTGCAGAAGAAATCAAGGTTTTGTTTTCTTCATAGCGTGTAAATGAGAGTATGAATTCAGAAATACCCTGAAAAATATCAGTTAGAATCAATAAGATAAGTGCAATAATAAGTATATACACAAGATTTCTGTATTCTTGTGTATCTGTAACATCATTTGGAAATTGTCCTGCTATTAATACAAAAGTATTTAGAATTAATACAAGTAAATTTAGTATTCTAATCATTTAATTGCCTCCTTTCGCAACTTTACTATTATATAGCTACACCATATTGATCAAAAATCCATATTTGACCAGTTTCAATCATTTTTGTTAAATATTTTTGCTTTACTTCCTCTAAAAACTCAGTAATAGCATCCGGATGATTTTTCAAAAACAATTGTATATGATTTTCAATATACTCTATTCTAACATTTGCATCATTTAAATCATTTGGACATCTTTTCATTTTCTCATCAATACTATCAAATCCTTTAAACTCTTCAAGTAGGCGTTCTTCCGTCATCTCTATATATTCTGGATTTATATCTATGCCAACACCCCTACGATTCGTCTGCTGACATACTCTTAAACATGTCCCTGAACCGACAAAAGGATCCACAACTACATCATTTTCTTTACTTGAAGCCAATATCATTCGTTCATACAATCCTTCTGGCTTCTGTGTAGGATGTTTTTTTCGATTTTTGTTACAATAATGCATATGAGAAAATTCCCAAACATTTCCAGGATTCGCACCTCGCATATTATTTACCGATCGATAATATTTTTGCGGAACTCGTATTGCATCTAAATCAAATACAAACTTTTTTGCATTTTTTGTAAACATTAAAATATCATCATGTCTCGGACTAAACCCCTTTGTTTTACCAATTCCTTGTGTATAATACCATGTAATCCAGCTATTAAATGTCATGCCCAATTCTTGTTCCAAGATAATATATATATAAGAAATATATTTCATTCCCATGAATATATATATTGTACCATCAGGCTTTAAAACCCTCTTCGCCTCTTTTAGCCAAAGGCGACTAAACTCAAGATAATCTTCAAACTTTAGTTTATCCTGGCTAGTTCCATAATCTTTATTTAAATTATACGGAGGATCTGTTACTATAAGATTTACAGACTCATTTTCCATTTTCTGGAGTTCTGCAATGGCATCTCCACAGATTGCTTCTATTCTTTTATCCATTTATTTTTCTTTGCCTCATTATAAAAATCTTCTATAGTTCTTTTTGAACTATGTAAATATTTACTATCCAACAATTGACACATTTCCCATGTTGTTCTGTATTGATATGTAATATAATGGATATCTTTTATCTGTATTTGTCCAGTTCCTAATGCTGGATTATAGTTAATATCTGCATCACTAATAAATTTCAAATCATATGCGTTATAATCAACAATTTCCATGATTCCATCCATTAATTTTGTTTTTTCGTTTCTTTGAACATATACTTTATGTTTAATTGAAAGAATTACAAACATAAAATCTGGATCTTTTACATATGCAGTTCTAATTCTACTAAAACTTGTAATATTAGGTCCCTTTCCGCTATTAGGAATATCATCTGCTGTAGCCTTAACATCAACATTTCCAGTAATAACTCTATTACATTTCTTGAACTGCAATATGATATCTGCCATTCCTAAACGTTCTTGTGCCTCAACATTTATAAGCTGAAATGGATTATTCATATCATCACGAATACCTGCAAATACTTCCCCCGCCCATGCTTCAATCATTGGGCCTGCAATTTTGTTTATATTTTCTAATGGCAATCCCATTCTAAGATTTGTGTTAATAACAATTCGATTATCTCCCTTTTGTCTCTGCCTATCCAAAATTTGTGTTATCTGTTCAATAACAAATTCACTATCTTCTTTATATGATTCTGACTCTACAGGTACTTTAAAGTTCATATCTTCGTATTTCATTTTCTACCTCTTCTGATGTTCAAATACTGTTCTTATAATTGTATTGAATAACATTTTTTACTGAATTATTCTTTATAATATTACCATGTATTCTTTATTTCAGCAAGCCTATACCATTCTCTATCAGCAGTGAAGAATAAATTTTTGTAATCATCTACAATATCTCATTTTTTTACAATATTTTTCTATTTCAACATTTCCACATTGATTTCATGCCTTTATCCACAGTCACAAGATATAGTTTCCCATATTTTATATGGATTTTTTTATTTATTTTGTGTATAATATATTTATTCCAAATGTATCGTTATATATTTGGTGATTTGTTTTACATCTTCATCTATTATTGGGTCTCTTCGAAAACTTTCCAATAACCTTAAAGATGTATTTTTTATGCTCTGTTTTATTTCTTTTATGTATTTATTCCACGACAGATAAAGCTGCATTATTATATCTGATATCTGCGTTAGCAGATAGTGATTTTTCATTGCCCTACTGTTTCGGCTATTTATATGGGATATCTTGTATATTCCATTTTTCTGATTATTAAATCCTTCATTTTCTATTTTCCATCTCCCTCTTCCTGCTGTTATCAGTTTTTCTAAATTTCTCCTTGTTATCTCTATATTCGTTACCCATTCCATTCTCTTCCTCTTTAATCCATTCTTTTCTTTTGTTTCAAAACTATACTCTAATATATTCATTTGTTCTGTTTTTCCGGCCAGTTTTCCTACATTGTTTGCAAATTTTCCTTCTCCTTTTTCTTGGCATACATTGGCAATGATATATTTGTCTTTTCCCTCTTCTAACAGCTCATAGTTTTCTTGTAACAATCTCTGTCTTGTTCCTTTATGAGTAAATATATACACCCATTTGTTTTCTCTGCATATCTTCATTATCGGCTCTGTTGCATATAATGCATCACCTTGTATACAAATTGGCAGTCTTGGATATTCTTTTTTTATTCTGCTTAAAATTCTTTTTCCTGCATTCTGCTCACAATCTTGTTTGCTTATATTTTCCTGTTCACCCTCTATAAATTCTGTATCAAGACTTAAGACAACCTTATTACTCATTACTATTTTTGCCTCTAGAACTTTTTGATAATAAAATATTCTCGTACTACCATCTGATACCTTTCTTTTCACACACAGACAGTTTTCACAATGCCTTTCTTTAAAATAAAACTGTCCTGTCCCATCAAGTATTATTCTCCAATATTTATCTAATAAACGATGTTTATAAAAACTTTTTCTCCGTATCAGACTATAAATCATCTTTTTCCTTAAACCTCTTAAACATTCTGGAGATAATTTTTCAAGATAATAATTTATTGTATCGTAATGTGGCATTTCTGATAATTCTTTGTCCCCAGATATCATTTTCAATGTTTTTATGCAGTTTTCTTTATTAAATTTTTCATCCATTTGCCTCATTGTTTCCACACCGCATATATTTTTCAGAATACCAAGTATAATAAAATCTGACTGTTCGTATTTAATATACCCCCGTTGCCTAGGATCGTTCATTTCATTTATCCATTTTAGAAGGTCTTTAAAAAAATGATTTGCTATAACAGCAATATCTACAATACCTCTGTCTTTTTCTTTGATTTTTCTTTTTTCCTTTTTGTTCATATCAAAATACCTCCCAATGCGTAAACTTTTTATAACTATTTTACATCATCAGAAGATATTTTGTTAAATACTAGCGATTTTTAATGCGAAAAAAATTTATTCTTCATCGCTGATATTTTAATTTTTTATGGCTGAGCTGTTACTTTTTAAGTTCATTTTAACTTTGCATTGTATTATACGGATATAACCAAACAACATATTACCCTGCTGCTCAGACTTACAGTGTAAACAACAGATAATTTTAATGCACATGAAATATCAAAAAACAAAAGCATAGACAGTTTAGCCTTACATTTTTAAACTGTCACCAAAATTTAGAAAGGTTGTGATTTTTATGAGAAATTGGAAAGGTATATTAGCAATGGGATTATCGTCTGCTCTTGTCATAGGTACAATACAGCTTGTTCCTGAACAGACCGCCAAAAATGCAAATGCAGAGACCGTAAACACAAGCGATAACATGACTCCACCAAGTGGGATGCCGCAGGGCACTCCTCCTGCAAAGCCTGATGGAGACACAAACGGAGGTCCCGGTGGTTCTGCCCCGGGTGGCTCAGGAATCGGTCTTTCTGTCGCAAAAAGCATTGTCACACTGCATGGCGGAACGATTCATGCTAAAAGCGATGATGGAAAAAAAATACAGATTATTATTTTTATGTAGTACTATTTAATTTTTTATCTATATACCATATTGCAACACCCGCATATTCTTTTTTATAACCGTTTTCATCTGCATTTATGTATTTGTTTTTTACTTTTTCCAACACACTTCTGCCCCATATTCCTCTTTTTTGCATTTTACACAATTCTTCTCTAACCTGCTTTAGCATACTTTTTCTATTTAGCTTAAGCAGGTGCTTTTCAGAATTCAGATTCAATACAACATCAATGTCTTTCTCAATAATCTCATTATCTGAATAAATTTCTCCATCAGAATTATACTTTATAGAACACAATGTACTTCTATCCAATGGATTTACTGTTATTTTATCCCCTGATTTATGCGAATCACATGTATCATCTTTTTTTCCGTTTGTTCCATCAATATGCCCTTCACATGATCCAAGCATATTTCTATAGTCTAATCTTTCTATATCACTCAGCTCATTTTCAGGAAACCAATGTTCTATTTTCATGTGCTCTATATCAATTCTCCTCATACAATAAGCACACAGATACCCCTGCTCTTTTAAAAGCATTTTTCGTAAATCATCTTTTTCTTTATACCCATCATAATAAGCAAATTTTTGTTTTTTATATTTAGTTAAGGATGCAGGTTCTTTCCCTTTCTTTATATATATCATTACTTCTCCCAATCTGTACTTTCAAATTCAAATCTTGTACGCAGTTCTACTAACAACGGATGAGCCGGAGCTGTTTCTATTTCAAGTTGTTTTAAAATAACTTCAGCTTCTTCATATTTTTCATCATCCATTTTTTCATTAAATAATTCAACTTTTTGTCTTACTTTTTCCGGGATTTCCCTTGTATTCTGATAATACTGCATAGAAGTATTAACATCCATACCATAATGCGACTCTGAATACCTTACTTCCTCCTCATCCACATCTATAATCCATATATTTTTGTGTGATGCAAATAATATTGGTGCATGAGTTGCCGCAATAAATTGAACATTTGGAAATGTGCTGATCAATGCCCCAACAACATTCCATTGCCATCTGGGATGTAAATGCATATCAATTTCATCAATCAGAACAACGCCTGCTGTTTCTGCAATCTTGTCAAGCTTTGATGGATTTAGTACTGCCATTCTATATGCAATATCAAATACTGTCCAAATTAAAGACTGATAACCTGCACTGAGATGTTCTATCGGCTGTATCAGTTCATCCGACTTATACATCATCTGTTCTTCCTGTTTATCATAAAATACAATATGCCCCTCTTTTTCCTCCATAAAATCCATAAATTTAGCTACTGCGGCTTTAACAGCTTCGTACTCTGCTATTTTTTTCTCTTTTTGCCATGATATTTGCTCCATCTTGACACACCAGCTCATCAACAATTTTTCATTAGATGCCTCAATAAGTGCATCTGTATATCCCACTGTTCTGAAATAATGTTTTCTAAATGGATTCTCCCATTTCTGTCTCATCTGATTCCATACTCTGCCCGCCCCTATATACGCAAGAATAGGAAGTTCTACATTATCATCCTCAGCCATTTCTTCCGCTTTACGGCATATGTCTCTTGGCTGTGTTGTACTTCTCGATGCCTTAATACTGCTCTTTCCTCTCGTCCACTGATATTTTTCACCGTATAACTGTGCTGCTATCGTAACTTCCGTAGGTACATGATATTTTTTGCTGTAAGAACCGTCACCTATCTTTAAATATTCAGTTCTTACCTCATCAATATTGAAATGCCTTGTGGAAACATCTGCTATTCCACCTATAAAACCTCCAAGACCGACAGCTATCGCCTCTAAAACAGATGTTTTTCCTTTTCCATTTTTCCCCTTAATCAAGTTAAATCCGGGTTTAAATTTAATGTCCAGTTCTTCAATATTACGAAAATTTTTTATTTTAACATTAGATAAGTTCATACATCTTCTCCTTAAATCACCGTCAATACAAAAATAATATCATATGTTATCATGTCAGGCAAATATCAAACACCACTCTAATCATTCTTCTTTATAACAATCTTATTCATCGTTATGCCATGCGGTCTGTAAGCCACTCTGACATAATGTTCTCCTTCTCCAAGTTTTCCAATGGAAATTTCATTCTCATCTTCTTTTCCATTCGTTCCCTGGAATGTGATAGTTCCACGATAATCATTGTCTATAAATACGGATATAGGTATCTGCGTGTACTCGTTATGCTGTGAAGTTATATTTATAACTGCACTGTAATCTCCTGCCATTGTATCTGCTATATTAAAGTAAATTCCATCATCATAAAGCACCTTTTCTGCAAGTTCGGCTGATACCTCGATATGGCTGCCTTTTGCTATGATTATTTCAAGTTCTCCGTCAGGTCTGAAACTTGTATCCCATTCAGGTGCGTACTCCGCAAGGTCAATTTTTCCAAGCTTTATCTGCATTGCAAGACTTCTAAGTGCAAATTTAAGTACATTCCTTGCATTTCTCTGAAGCTGCCCTCTTGTTATATTACCTATCGTGTACTGTGCTTTTATATTGTCGATGGCATTTTCATTTTCAGTATCAGGGCATACCATAAATATATCATTCTGAGCCTGAACCATTGCAGCCCTGTTCTTTCTGTCCTGCTTTTCTCCTTCCCAGTTTGCAACCGCCCACCAGTCAGTCATAACAATACCGTCAAATCCCCATTCTTTTCTGAGAACCGTTGTGCAAAGGTCATAATTCCCTGATGTCCAGAGTCCGTTAAATGGTCCGTATGTAGTCATTACCGAGCTGCATCCAGTCTCTTTTATCGCTATCTCGAAACATTTTAAATAAATTTCCCTGAGTGCTCTCTCTGAAATCACACCCATTGCATCAGCACGGCGAAATTCCTGATTATTTGCACAGAAATGTTTTATCGTTCCCTCCACACCCGCTCTGTGAAGTCCTTTAAGCTCTGCCGCACATATCTTTCCGGTAAGAATCGTGTCC
>ERZ832317.3140-NODE-3140-length-17831-cov-8.876856_pt1 | contig 17831 bp, 14 predicted proteins | sample MGYA00519695_ERZ832317 | MGnify/ENA primary metagenome ERZ832317 (study PRJEB31850, sample SAMEA3708726) | human gut metagenome | biome: human gut; feature: human-associated habitat; material: faeces | place: China | collected 2014 ...
CATACCTGCTTGCAATGATAATATTATTTCTCAATAAATTTAAAACAGCTTCTAAGTAGAGCTCATCTATTTTTTATCGGGCTTGCCAGCCGTTTGCAGTGTATATCCACATGGCATTGTTCGATGCCGTACCTGTGTTGTAAACAATGTCACCCACAGTCCACTCGCCAACGGTAGGACAAGCGGTTCCTTTGCAGACAACGTTGTCGCCGACAAAGTGGATAGATTGGATCATGGTGTTGACTGTCAACGGGGCGATCGATGTTTCTTGCTTCCATTTGAAGCCGCATACCGACAGACCATTGTCATATAGGAAGCGGGTTCCGCAAACGGGAATTTCAATACTGTGATAAGCTGTATTCCCGTTCGCACGGGCTCGCATGAGTCGAATGACTACTTGGTTGCCATTTCCGTCGCTGGGACCGTCATAAGAATTAGTCCCTATATTCAACAAGAGACCTTGCGGAAAATTTGTATTGGGATCGATTTCTCCTAGATAGAATTCTTTTTTAGAATCAAATTCTAAGTCCATAGCAGTACTGCCGATTAGTCGTTTCTTATCCCAAATAGTCTGCATGCGGTAATGGTATGCGCCTTTTTCGAGGAACCATACGATATTGTTGTTGGGCATAGCCGAGGCTCGGAAAAATTGCGTGTTGTTCACCACATGGTTGTGTACGATATGGAAGTTGGGCTTGATAAGTGAGCTCCCGGATAAGAGATAACTCAAATCGTTGAACTCGGTAAACGGAATCAATTCAGGCTCAGGTTCTCCAATAGTCCAAATCTCTTTAAGAATGGCCAGTCCACACCCGTGCATGCTTCCTGCGGCATTTCTGGGAGTACGGTATCGATAGGTGTTTTGTATCGACAAGGATAGATACCCGTCGGTTTGGATATCGTAAGGACTGATATTTCCGATATAAAGGTTGGAACTTTCATCTTCGTGGTCTAAGAAAACCAAAGAGTTGTTTTGTAGGGTTATTGTAGACGATTGCACATTGACCGATCCTCGCGCATTGTTATCTCTAATGAGAAATGTCGGTTTTGACCCTTTATGGAAATAGTTACTGGAAAAAACGATTTGAGAATTGGATATTTTTACTTGAATACCATTTTCGCAGTGGTTGGCAGAAAAAGAAATGCCTTTGCAATCATAGAATGTAATATTGTCGTTGATAATATTGCAACTAATTTGAGCCCCATTCGATTTCGACAATTTCAATCCTCCGGCGATTTCATTCATATTCATGTGATTCCGATGGAAGTAGAGATTATCGCCTAATCCATTTAGATCGAAAGCGTAATACTCTTTTTGGTCCTGAGCAAATCGTTTTATTATTTTCTTGGGCTCTTCTACTAAGGTTTCGAAGACAAAGTCCTTGAATATGCAGCCCGTAGGAGCACTAAAACCACAGTTGATAATGGTCTTTCCGTCGCAATACATATCGTCGGGTGTGGCTACGGCTTGCACGAATTGACTCCAACTGACATTCTCGATTTTCATGCCGCCTATCGCATAGATTCCCCGCATGCTGGGAGTCTCTGTCCAAAAATTGTTAAACTGGATATCTCGTATCGTAGTGAAAGCAGGAGGAAATTCCTGTTCCCATGCCTTATTATGATTCTCGTTCGGGTGAATGTTGGGGTTGATGACAACCGCAAAATTGTTGTCGAACGAAGTGATAGGCGTCCCGTCACTATCGACTGTGAGCGGATAGTTGGTGTTTAAGGGGCGAATAACAGTCCCCAATTTATAATAAGACGAAAGGTCGTCGGGAGTAGTGTCTCCTCCTAATGGATAATCACCGGCAGGCAATTGTCCGTCGCTTATGTTAAAACGATAGTCGGCCAATTCTCCTCGAAGTACAATACCATAAGGAACTTTCAAAGTTTTACAAATGGCGTACTCTCCTTTGGGCAGAAATACTTCTCCGGCATGTTTCAGCTTCATGGCCTTGTTGATGGCATCGGAGGAGTCTACTTTCCATGCTTTTAAGTTTTTTAAGGCCGTATCGCGAGCTTTTTCAATCTTGTCTTTTTCAGCTTCGGGGGCGAGAGGGTTCTCTTCGGTAGATTTGGCTGCTTCGCAGGCAACGCGCAGATGCCAAAATTCATTGTTGGAAATATCGTTTCTTGCCCCGAACCATTGAGGATAGGCGCGATCCATTACCCAAATGCCGTCGACTGTGATGTCTTCGCCAAAAATTTGGGTGATAGGGGCTATCAACCGAGTATTGTCGCCGGTGAGTGTGCCTGTCCCTGAGATTTTTCCTCCGGCAAAAATCAACGTTGTGTTGTGGGCTAAGGTGATATGCCTATTGATAACGACGTCTGAATCTTTGTCTGTTTTTGTAGTAGTCGGGACTACTACATAAGTTTTCCCTTCGACTGTTCCTTTAACCGGATCGAACTTTTCGTAATTTTCGATATCCGCTAAAATTTCATTTGCTGTCATAATTAAAAAATTTAATGATTAATACACGGCAAAAGTAGAATCGGGAAGAAGTGATTTTATGGCATGATGATATAATATAAAATATTTTTGAAAAAAGTGGCTGCCGATTATTGTGAAAAACAGATTTTTTCTTACTTTTACAAAACACAAAATATAAGGAGGTTTACTATGAAAAAAGTAGTGGTGTTGTTGATTTTGTCCATGTTGTACATGTCACCTTCGTTTGGATATCCACCAGAATATCCTTATTATCAATCTGATAATATAATGTATTATGTTTTTGAAAGTGAAAAAACAGCAAACGTTGTGACTCTTTATATGGAATTTAGAGTGGGTTGGCAACCGTTTGTTTATAGAGGTGCTGTAACGATCCCTGAAACTATAACTTATAATAGGCAAGTTTTTAGAGTTACAAGTTTTTCATCGAGTTATCCGGATTATTATTTCTGTGTGAGTAAGATAACGTCTCTGGAATTGCCGAATACACTCAGCTCTTTGGGTAGTTTGGCTTACAGTCGAATTAAATCAATTGATTTACCGGAAGCCTTATTAGGAATAAGTGATTATGGATTTTATGGGTGTTATTCGTTGCGAGATCTTGTTATTCCCGATAAGGTAAAGACAATAGGCAATTATGCGTTTGCTAACTGTATTGGACTGACTCATGTGCATTTGGGAAAATCGGTAGAAACGATAGGGGAGAATGTATTTTTGAACTCCGATTCTTTGACCTCGATTACTGTTGACGAAGAGAATCCCTATTTTATGGTTGAGGATGGCGTGCTGTATAGTAAGGATAAGAGAGAATTGTTGTATTGCCCTAAAAATTTTTCGGGGATTTATCGAGTAGCCGAAGAGGTGAAACGGATAGGTAAATCGGCTTTTAGAAATTGTAACCAATTAACTGAGATTGTATTGCCCGAGGGTTTGGAAGTAATAGGTGACACGGCCTTTTATGGTTGCACTCAGTTGAAGCAGATTTCTCTTCCAAAGAGCGTTTCGCAAATAGGAGCTTATGCATATAAGGGTTGTCCTTTGCAGGGTACCCTCGATTTGATGAATATTAAGGATATTGGAGAAGGTGCTTTCGAGGGTTGTACCGGTTTAACAAGTGTCGTTTTGCCAGAAAATTTATTGCGGATAGAGGCTTCTCTCTTTCAAGGTTGTACAGGATTGACAGTAATAAACATTCCTCAGTGTGTAACAACCATAGGCACATCTGCCTTTGCTTCTTGTAGTCGTTTGCAATCTGTTTCCATTCCCGATGAGGTAGAACGTATAGAAGACTATGCTTTTAAGGGGTGTAGCAATATGAAGCACCTTGCGATAGGTAATTCAGTTAAAAAAATAGGTGTTGAGGCTTTTGGGGAGTGTAGACGGTTAAAGTCTTTGTCTATACCCGCTTCGGTAGATTCTATTCTTTCGTCGTTTGTGGACTGTGACTCTGTTTCATCATTGGAACTAAAAGATGGGAATCGGCCTATTTTGATTGAAGGCAAGTGTTTCAATGGTGGCAATATGATGATTGATACACTATATATAGGGCGGAAGATTAGTGGCGCGCCGCAGTTTAATGAGTGTGCCTATTTGTCGACGTTGACAGTTGGTAGTATGATATTGACCATGCAAGATGTTTCGGGTTGTAAAAATTTGTCAAAGGTTATTTGCTTGGGCGCTACTCCCCCGGAAGCGACGATGACTACATTTTCAACAGTTACTCTCGATGGCACTCTGGTGGTGCCGGCATCGGCCGAGGAGGTTTATCGTCGTACGGCTCCGTGGCGTTTTTTCTATACGATAGAGACTTTCCCTGATGTGGCTCCTACAAAGTTAATACTCAATATAGAGAGTTACCAGATAACCCGTGAAGATGAAGCCTTGTCTCTGTTGGCTACGGTCTATCCCGAGCATGCTACTTTTTCGGGCCTTCGTTGGACAAGCAGTAACGAGATGGTGGCCACGGTTTCTGAAACCGGGATTGTTCATTCAAACAAAGAGGGCGAGGCCGATATTACCGTATCGTTGAACGATGGGGCACTGACGGCTACTTGCCATGTGTCGGTGCACTATGTCGATGCCGTGGAGGAGCATGAAGCAGACCAAGTGTCGATTTATCCCAATCCCGTAGACGATATGTTGCATATCGAGGGGGTAACCACGGGAACATCTATTACCTTGTACGATATGACCGGTCGGTTGGTGCTTTCGGACAGGGCCTACGGTGGGGCTATGACTTTCGACATGTCGGCTCTCAAACGAGGTGTGTACTTGTGCCGTATCCAGAACAAGACGTATAAAATCGTAAAGCGGTAAATGCACGATAGGAAAAATCCTCGGAGGTTTGTAAAGCAACCTTCGGGGATTTTTGTTTTTGGGAGGCAGAAGTTGAAAAGATTGTTGAAATAAATTGAATATAATATTCCTCTCGGTATAATCAAGTAAATTTGTTTCTGCTCTTGGTTTTTCGTATCTTTGTCACTACGAAGATAGGATACGGTTCGGCATAGCCAAGTCGGAAATGAGATTTCCGTTTGTCTCTGTGTTCATCTTTCGCTATCTTTGTCCCGCAATTTGGCAGGGGATATCCGGAGAAAGCAAAGATGTCGGGGTAGAGAGTTTCTCTTCGGAAAGTTCGGCATTGTTTTTGTCGGTTGATATATGAAATTAGATAACTCTAAATAGATATAGAAGATGAGTAAAAAAGCACTATTGATGATTCTCGACGGCTGGGGCATCGGTAATCATTCGCACGCAGATGTGATTTATAATACCCCCACTCCTTATTGGGACTATTTGTTGAAAACCTATCCTCATTCGCAGTTGCAAGCAAGTGGCGAGAATGTGGGTTTGCCCGATGGTCAGATGGGAAATTCCGAAGTAGGTCACCTCAATATCGGTGCAGGACGTATCGTCTATCAAGATTTGGTGAAGATCAACAAAGCCTGTGCCGACAATTCCATTTTACAGAACAAAGAAATTGTCTCTGCGTTCTCTTATGCGCGTGACAACGGTAAGAATATCCACTTTATGGGGCTGACCTCTAATGGAGGGGTGCACAGTTCGCTGGATCATTTGTTCAAGTTGTGCGACATCGCCAAAGAATATGGTTTGGAAAATACGTTTATCCACTGCTTCATGGACGGTCGTGACACCGATCCTCGCAGCGGTAAAGGATTTATCGAGGAGTTGGAGGCTCATTGCGCTAAATCGGCCGGAAAGATAGCCTCTATTATCGGACGATATTATGCGATGGACCGCGACAAACGCTGGGAGCGGGTGAAAGAAGCCTATGACCTTTTGGTAAACGGTATCGGTCGTAAATCGGATAATATGGTGCAAGCCATGCAGGAATCGTATGATGCCGATGTAACCGACGAATTTATCAAACCTATCGTAAACACGACTTGCGACGGGCGAATCAAGGAGGGCGACGTGGTTATTTTCTTCAATTACCGTAACGACCGCGCCAAAGAGCTGACGATTGTGCTCACGCAGCAAGATATGCCCGAGGCCGGTATGCACACGATTCCCGGTTTGCAATACTATTGCATGACGCCTTACGATGCCTCGTTCAAGGGTGTTCATATTCTTTTCGACAAAGAGAATGTACATAACACGTTGGGCGAGTATTTGTCGAAATCGCATAAAACCCAGTTGCACATTGCCGAAACCGAGAAATACGCCCATGTTACTTTCTTCTTTAACGGCGGTCGCGAAACTCCGTTCGAGGGAGAGGATCGTATTTTGGTTCCTTCTCCCAAAGTAGCTACCTATGACTTGAAACCCGAGATGAGTGCCTATGAAGTGAAAGATAAATTGGTAGCCGCCATCGACGAAAATAAATACGACTTCATTGTCGTGAACTATGCTAACGGCGATATGGTGGGACATACAGGTGTCTATTCGGCTATCGAAAAAGCTGTCGTGGCTATCGATGCTTGTGTGCGCGATACCGTCGAGGCTGCTAAGGCCAACGGTTACGAAGTGATTATCATAGCCGATCACGGTAATGCCGACAATGCCGAGAATGCCGATGGAACACCCAATACGGCTCACTCGTTGAATCCTGTGCCTTTCGTTTATGTGACGGAGAACAAGAACGCACGGGTCGAAGATGGTATTTTGGCCGATGTAGCTCCCTCGATTTGCCACATCATGGGATTGCCTCAGCCGGCCGAAATGACAGGACATGATTTGTTGAAATAACAACGATCGACGATGACGATATGCCGGAACGTATGCTTTGCGTTCCGGCTTTTCTTCCTCATAAAGATAGATGAAAACGATAGAATCCGAAGAAATTATGCTGCAAGTAGGTAGTGCGCTGGTAAGCCTCGATGTCATAGAACGATTTTTTATCTGTGATCTCGAAAAATGTTTGGGGGCATGCTGTATTGAGGGAGATGCCGGCGCTCCGGTCTCCGAGGAAGAATGTCGTAAATTGAAAGAAATTCTTCCGGTTATCTGGGACGATTTGTTACCCGAAGCGAAGGCCGTTATCGAACGGCAAGGAGTTGCCTATGTCGATGAAGAAGGCGATTTGGTGACATCTATCGTGAATGGTAAGGATTGTGTTTTTACCTGTTACGGTAAAAACGGAATGTGCCAATGTGCCGTAGAGAAAGCGTTTCGAGAGGGGAAAATCGATTTTTACAAGCCTGTTTCCTGTCATCTGTATCCTGTGCGTTTGAAAGAATACAAAGACTTTGCGGCGGTAAATTATCACCGTTGGAAAATTTGCAAGGCCGCCGAAGTATTGGGCCGCCGGGAAAAAGTGAGGGTTTACGAATTTTTGAAAGAACCGTTGATTCGCAGGTTTGGAGAAAAATGGTATAACGATCTTTGTGAAGCCGCCGAGGCTTATTTGAAAGAGTATGGGAAATAATCCGGTAAAATTCAGCTATAAACAGATTTGGTTCATTGCCTATCCGATTCTTATCAGTCTCGTTATGGAGCAACTCATCGGCATGACCGATACCGCCTTTATGGGGCGTGTCGGTGAAGTCGAATTGGGAGCTTCGGCCATTGCCGGAGTCTATTACATGACATTTTATATGATTGCTTTCGGGTTTAGCTTGGGAGCGCAAATCATTATGGGGCGGAGAAACGGAGAAGGAAATTATGCGAAGATAGGCCCGATATTTTATAAGGGAACCTATTTTTTGCTGGGAGTAGCGTTGGTGCTGTTTGTCTCTTCTCATTTCGTTTCGCCTTTGATTCTCGAACGATTTATCGATTCGCCTCATGTTCATGAGGCGAATCGTAAGTTATATTCGCTGGCGGGTATATGGATTTTTCTTTTCATTCGTAGCCGTGATGTTCCGCGCCTTTTTCGTGGGAACAACCCAAACAAAGACTCTGACACTCAATTCGATTGTCATGGTATTGTCGAATGTCGTGTTTAATTACATTCTGGTTTTCGGGAAATTGGGATTTCCGGCTATGGGAATTGCAGGAGCCGCCATCGGTTCTTCTTTGGCCGAGTTGGTATCGGTAATTTTCTTTGTCGTTTACACCCGTGTACGAGTCGATGTCAAAAAATATGGATTAAATCGTTTCGGTCTGCGGAATGGAGAACCTTTGGGAAATATTTTGAATATTTCTGTATGGACGATGGTTCAAAATTTTATATCCATGTCTACATGGTTCCTGTTTTTTATCGCCGTGGAACATCTGGGCGAGCGATCGTTGGCCATAACGAATATTATTCGTAACGTATCGGCACTGCCTTTTATGATTGTCATTACGTTCTCTTCGACATGTAGTACGCTCATCAGTAATTTGATAGGAGCTGGAAATACTCGCTATGTACGGGGCACGTTGAATCAGTGTATTCGTATGGCATATTTGTTTGTGCTTCCGATTATATTGTTCTTTATCCTTTGTCCCAATTGGATTTTGCGCATTTACACCGATATGCCCGATCTTATTTCGGCATCGCTTCCGTCTCTGTTTGTCCTTTGTTCCGCCTATATTTTTATAGTTCCGGGGAATGTCTATTTTCAGTCGGTTTCGGGGACAGGCAATACTCGCGCTGCGTTTATTTTGGAACTGATGGCGCTGGTGCTCTATGTCGTCTATGTGGCGATTATGATATTTTATCTGAGGGTCGATGTTGCTATTTGCTGGACGACAGAACATATCTATGCCATTGGAATCCTTTTATTTTCGGCGGCTTATATGAAATGGGGGAAGTGGGAAAATAAAAAAATCTAAAAAAAATAATCGGGCTGTTGTTTTATATAGAAATTATTTAATATTTTATATTTAGTTCATTCGTACTAAATATAAAAGTCAAATGGGTTGCTGTTTACGATAATTTGTGTATATTTGCAACCGATGCAAAAAACGGATTATACATCGATATAGTCAAGGGTGTTTGCTCCTACTCTTGGGTTAGTTATATGGGAAATTTTATGGTAAGAAAAATTCTGTTGTGTATATTCGCATGTACCTTTGTAATGTCGGAGGCACAAGAAGAGTCTGTCCGTCCATATCAGTTGCCCGATATTCCCGATAGTTTGGTGACGCCCGATGTTAGAAGCGAATATTTAATTGCCCATTATTGGGATAATTTTGATATTGAAAACCGCGCATATTTGGATGCGAGGGAAATTCCGGAACAGGCTTTCGTCGATTTTACCTCTATTATGCGTATCGCTTCACGAGAGAGTACATTGAAATCTATTGATATTTTATTGAGGCGGGCTTCGAGCGATGAAGATATATTGTTGATGTATGCCGATATAGCCGATAAATATCTATATAGTGGAGAGGGGCATTTAGTTAGCGAGGAAGCCTATTTGCCGTTTGTAAAAGCGGTGCTCGATTCGAAAAAAGTGGATAAGTTACGTAAGTTGCGTTATTCCTATCAATATGATGTTTTGACTAAAAACCAATTGGGAATGGAATTGACCGACTTTGAATATAAATTACCGGGAAAAGAAAAGAAGTTTCGTGTTAAGAAATTAAAAGCTCCTTTTGTCCTGTTATATATTAACGATCCCGAATGCGATGATTGCTCGTTGACTACTTTGAGATTGAGTGTTTCGCAGGCCTTATTGAAGGAAGTAAGAGAAGGACGACTCGTTATTTTGTCGGTTTATCCCGATGGAGAGACGGACGAATGGTTGGGCAGTGTTGAGAAATATCCCAAAGAGTGGGTGGTGGCTTCTATGGAAAATGGAGACCGTTATTTCGATTTGAGGATTATGCCTGCTTTGTATTTGTTGGATAAAGATAAGAAAATAATATTGCGCAATACTTCGCTGGAAGAAGTAGAAAAGATATTGAAGGAAAATAAGTAAAAAGACTTTGTGGTTTTGATTCTGTGTAAACGATGTGAATCGTCCATTTGAGATCCCCTCTGTGCGTGAGCATAGGTTTTTTTGACCCAATAACACCTGAAAAAGGAAGAATCGACCACAAAGTCTTTTCTATTTAATCTATTTGAGCAATTCGGTTGTTATTTAAATATTGAATTAACAAAATTGAATATGAAGAATTTCGCTAAAACGGTCTCCCGCTTTTTGTTGTGTGAACGATTGTCCGATTGGGCAAAACTAGGGTTACGGGTGTTTATCGGTTTCATGATGCTGACTCACGGCATCGCCAAAATAGAACAGTTCGATACTTTGAAATCTACGTTTCCTGCAACTATGGGAATGAGTAGTGAGCTGTCGTTAATCCTTATCATATTGGTAGAGGTTGGTTGTTCCTCGTTGGTGCTGTTGGGATTTATGACAAGGTTGGCGGTTTTACCGTTGATGTTTTCTATGATTATTGCAGCTTTTTTTACCTTTTCTCCGATTAGCCTGTCGACGGCAGAATTACCGATGCTTTATTTGGGAATTTATACTTTTATACTGCTTGCGGGTCCCGGACGATATTCTGCGGATGCCTTCTTCGTGAAGACTTTTCATTTAGAAACCTCGTCAGAAAGCATGGAAGAAGTTTAATTTTGAAAGATAAGTATCACCGGAACCGGAATTAGAGAACGAATAGATGAATGTAGCCGTATTATTATCTGGGGGAGTGGATAGTGCCGTTGTTGTGCATCGGCTGAAAGAGCAAGGGATAGACCCGACTTTATTTTACATTCGCATAGGAATGGACAATGACGAAGGCGACTGTTCGGCCGAGGAGGATATAGAAATGTGTACTTATATTGCGCGTAAGTACGGACTTCCGTTTGAAGTCGTATCTCTCCATAGGGAATATTGGGACCATGTCATGGAATATGCTTTGCGAACGGTGAAACTCGGATTAACCCCTAATCCCGATATGATGTGTAACAAAATGATCAAATTCGGTTTCTTTGAGGAACGTTGGGGGCATGCGTTCGATAAAACGGCTACCGGCCATTATGCTACGACGACCGAGAGGAATGGTAAAATTTATCTCTCCACGGCAAGAGATAAAAAGAAAGATCAGACCGATTTTCTGGCACAGATAGACTCTGTGCAGGTCTCCCATTTGCTATTTCCTATCGGCGATTTATTGAAACAGGAGGTTCGGGAGATGGCTGTTTCGGCTAAGCTCCCTAATGCTTCCAGACGTGATAGTCAAGGTATTTGCTTTTTGGGGAATATCGACTACAATGCGTTTATCCGTCGACATTTGGGCGAACGACAAGGGGCGATAGTAGAGCTCGAAACCGGTAAGATATTGGGATTTCACAAGGGATATTGGTTTCATACGATAGGACAACGGAAGGGACTCGGATTGAGTGGCGGTCCGTGGTACGTCGTGGCGAAAGATGTCGATACCAATACGATATTCGTATCGAACGGGTATGGAACGGAGAAACAATATGGGAAGGTTTTAAAGTTGGCGGAGTTCCATTTTATTACAGATGACCCGTGGGGAGAGATGGAATCGCCTGTCGAGATAACTTTTAAGAACAGGCATACCCCCGATTTTACGTCAGGACTCTTAATTAAGGAGGGCAAGTCGTATTCTATCTCTTCGACGGAACCGGTACAGGGTATTGCTCCCGGACAATTTGCTGTCGTATACGATAAGGAACACCATATTTGCGTCGGTAGTGGAGTAATTACTTTGTAACGATGCTTCTTGTATTCGGAATAGAATAAATAATAGTTCCCTCTGAGCCTGAACAAAAGAGGAAGAGATCTTTGCCAAACCGAGAGATAAGATACGATTCGGTATGAAAAACAAGCGTATTTGTTTTATTCTGCACACACCTTTCATTATATTTGTAGAATATAGGATACGGTTCGGCAGAGTCAAGTCGGAAATGTGATTTCCGTTTGTCTTTGCACTCGCCTTTCGCTATATTTGTATGATTAAAAATGTGGTGACGTGGATACTCGTATAAAATTAAAGGTGTTGGGGTTGACTTACAGTCAAGTACAAAAAGGTGCATATGCTTTGGTGCTTGCCGAAGAAAATGGGCCTCGTCGTATTCCTGTCGTGATAGGAGTGTCCGAGGCTCAGTCTATAGCTATATCTTTGGAAGGTATTGTTCCGCCTCGTCCGATTACTCATGATCTTTTTGTGAGTTTCTCTCACGGTTTCGGCATTCGTTTGAAAGAGGTTTGTATTTATAAATTTGAGAATGGAGTTTTTTCCTCGGAAATGCTTTTTGACGATGGTACGCGTGAGATTCGTATCGATGCCCGTACTTCCGATGCAATAGCCATAGCTTTGCGTACACGGTCCGACATATATGTCATGCAGAATATTATAGATGAGGCAGGATTTGTTTATGAAGAAAATGAAGGTAAAGAAGTCGTAGAGACAGAAGAACTCCCCGAAGAAAAGAGTTTGTCGAATTGTTCCCGTAAGGAACTTAAAGAACGCTTGGAAAAGGCTATTGCTTCCGAGGCTTATGAAGAAGCCGCTCGTATTCAAGATGAGCTGAATAAAAGAGATAATAACTTGTAAGAACACCGATATTTTTTTAGATTTGCATGAAATAAGCCGCATGTCGGTAAAATGCTCGGACAAGTGAGGTATTCCAGTGCTCGATCGGCTTTATTTTTGACGGATAATCTAAACCATGTCCTGTAAAAAAGGAAATTATTACAACACAAACGCAAGAATATGGAAAGTGTAAAAATTCGACTGATAGTCATGAATTTTCTCCAGTTTTTTATCTGGGGATCATGGCTCTGTACATTGGGATTATATATGACGACACCCGTTGAAGACGGGGGCTTGGCTTTCGACGGTGCACTCGTGGGCAGTGTGTTTGCTCTATCGGGTATAGCTTCTCTTATTATGCCTGCGCTTATAGGCGTGGTTTCCGATAAGTGGGTGAATGCCGAACGGTTGATGGGAGTTCTGCATTGGGTCGGAGCTATTTCTCTTTTTTGTGCGGCGTTCGTTACCGATTATGATTTGTTCAAAATAGCGATGTTGGTCAATATGCTGGCCTATATGCCCACTCTGTCATTGTCATATACCGTTGCATATAATGCTATCGATAAAGCCGGATTGGATCGCATTAAGGACTATCCTCCCGTGAGAGTTTGGGGAACGATAGGGTTTATCGTCGCTATGTGGATAGATAACCTCACCGGGTTCAGCTCCAATAATGGGCAGTTGATTATGGCTGCGTGCGCTTCTGCCGCAATGGGACTTTATTGCTTCACTTTACCGGCTTGTCCTCCGGCTAAGGCGATGAAGAATAACGGGCTCATGTCTGTGTTGGGATTGGATGCTTTGGTCTTGTTTAAGAATTACCGTACAGCCGTATTCTTGCTTTTCTCTTTTTTGTTGGGGGCAGCCCTTCAAGTGACCAATATGTATGGCGTTCCTTTTCTCGATAGCTTCAAGGCGACTCACCCCGAGGCTTGGGCTGTGAAATATTCGGTCATACTCTCTTCTCTTTCTCAGGTATCGGAAACTCTTTTTATTCTGGCGATACCGTTTTTTATGAGCCGATACGGTATTAAGAGGGTGATGATCATCAGTTTCATGGCATGGGTATTGCGTTTTGGATTCTTCGCAATCGGCGGTCCCGAGGGCTTCCCGGTCGTATTCTTGGTATTATCGATGATCGTATATGGTATGGCCTTCGATTTCTTCAATGTGTCGGGTTCTCTTTTCATTGCCGATGAGGCTCCCGCTTCCATAAAAGCCAGTGCTCAGGGTATCTTCATGATGATGACGAATGGACTGGGCTCTATCGTGGGCGGTTACGGTGCTGGGTTGGTTATCGCTTATCATAGCGAGAATGGCGTGGTGACCGACTGGCCGGCATGTTGGACTATCTTTGCGGCTTATGCTTGTGTAATCGGTATTTTGTTTGCATTGACGTTCCACTATAAACATCAAGCCAAAGTCAAGGCAGAGAAAGTTTAATCTTTTAACGAGGTCCTATGCAGATATTTTATGCTCCCGATATTGAAAGTGTGCATGAGCTCCCTGAGGCGGAAAGCCAGCATTGTGTCAGAGTTTTGCGTATGGGCGAAGGTGACGAGATTGGAATTGTCGATGGGGGAGGAAATAAATATCTGGCCGAAATCGTTCTGGTGCATCCGAAGCGTTGTGGCATACGGATATTGAAAAAATCGAAAGTTCCCAATCCGTGGCGGGCACAAGTGCATGTAGCGATTGCGCCGACGAAGAATCTCGATAGAATGGAGTGGTTTGCCGAAAAAGTCACGGAGATAGGCATTGATTCGATTGCTTTGTTGAAATGCCGATTCTCTGAACGGAAAGAGTTAAAACTCGATCGTCTGAACAAAATTCTGATTTCGGCGATGAAGCAATCCTTAAAGGCTGTTTTGCCCCGATTGTCCGAAATGGAAGCCTTTTCGGACTTTGTCGCCCGTCCTTTCGATGGACAGAAATTCATTGCTCATTGCTATGCAGAGGGCGAGCGGAAGGAACTCTCCGAGGTATATCGCCCGGGAGAGAATGCTTTGATTTTGATAGGTCCTGAGGGCGATTTCAGCCCCGAAGAGGTAGAACAGGCTATTGCCTGTGGATTTCAGCCGGTGATGTTGGGGCAGAGCCGGTTGCGTACGGAAACGGCCGGAGTAGTTGCCTGCCATACGATACAAGTGTTGAATCAGTTAAAATCGAAATAATGAAACTCGAAAATCTTAAATATACCGATAGCGGTAATTTCTTTCTGTTGGCAGGTCCTTGTGTCATAGAAGGAGAGTACATGGCGATGGATATTGCGGAAAAGATCGTCGGGATAACAGAATCGTTGCAGATACCCTATATTTTCAAGGGCTCTTATCGCAAGGCCAACCGTTCTCGCCTTGATTCGTTTACCGGGATAGGCGATGAGAAGGCTTTGAAAATATTACGGAAAGTCGCCGATACATACAAAATACCTGTCGTTACCGATATTCATACGGCCGAGGAGGCTAAGATGGCTGCCGAGTATGTCGATGTGTTGCAAATTCCGGCATTTTTGTGTCGCCAGACCGATTTGTTGGTGGCTGCTGCAAAAACAGGGCGAGTGGTGAATATCAAGAAAGGTCAATTCCTGTCGCCCGAGGCCATGAAGTTTGCCGCTCAAAAGGTCGTAGATGCCGGGAATAACGATGTGATGATTACAGAACGAGGAACTTCTTTCGGTTATCAAGATCTGTTGGTCGACTATCGGGGCATTCCGATTATGCAGAAGTTCGGTTTCCCGGTTATTCTTGATGCTACACATTCGTTGCAAAGACCCAATCAAGATTCGGGCGTGACCGGAGGAATGCCGGAATTGATAGAGACTATCGCCCGGGCAGGTATCGCTGTGGGTGTCGATGGGTTGTTTATGGAGACTCACCCCGAACCGTGTAAAGCTAAATCGGACGGAGCCAATATGTTGCCGTTGGATCTTTTGGAAGGCTTGCTGACAAGGTTGGTGTGCATTCGGCAGGCTGTAATGTCTTTGGGTAGTAAAGATAAGTAACATATAAAAGCTGTTTGACAATGGTTTCTCGACTCAGGTGTTTTATAGGGGGTATCTTATTTTGTTTTTTCACGTCGTCGTTTGCTCTTCATGCGACGGAAAACGATGATTTGGTGAAAGCCATGATGGAGGTATATGCCGAGGAATTGGCTGCCAATCCACAGGATTACAGAACGTATTATAGCCGGGCTATGGCTTATTTCGGACAGGGGGATATGAAAAAGGCTTTGTCTGATATCGACAATGCGATTAAATATTTTCCTCGAAAAGAGAAGGTCGATTTGGCACAGGCTTATTTGCTGAGAGCCAAGATTCTGTCGGAAAGGGGAGAGACCAAGTCTGCTTTGACCGATTTGAACAGTGCTTTACGATTAGTCCCTAACCATCGGTTGGCTCTGAAAGACCGGGGAGATCTGCTGTGCCGGTTGGGACAATACGATATGGCTAAAATCGACTATAACCATTTGTTGCGCATGGATACCCGCAGTCAAAGCGCATTTATGGGGTTGGCGCGAGTCGAGGCTCATACCGGCCAGCCGGTGAGAGCGAAAGATTTATTAGCTCAGGCTGTCAATCTCTCGCCCAAAGATCCGAAGATTTATTTGGAGCGCAGCGAGATTTATAAGGAGATGGACATGATGCCCGAAGCAGTCGATGATTTGGTCTATGCCGTCTCGCTCGATGACGGGCATTCGGGAGCGATACAAAAGCTGGTCGCTTATAGTAACGAGTCGTATAACGGCGTTATCGAAGGGTTGAATCGGAATATCGAACGTTCTCCCCGGCAGGGTATGCTTTATTATGTGCGTGCCACCATTTATAAAGACCATTATGATTATGCATCTTCTCTGCGTGATTGGAATACGATCGTGGAGGAGAACTTTTTCAATTTTCATACGGTCTATTATAACCGGGCCTTTTGTCTGTCGAGGTTGACCCGATTCGACGAAGCGAGAGCCGATATAAAAAGAGCGATAGAGAAAGATTCGCAGAATGCCGAATATTATCGATTGTTGTCTGAAATCGAGAGGGGAGACGGCAATCTTGTTGCCGCCGAACAAGCTGTTCGGCAAGCGGCGGTATATGACCCGTCGAATGTGGCGATTTGTCTGGAAAGGGGAATGATTGCCTATGACGAAGGCGACTTCGTACAGGCGATAAGTTGTTATAACGAGGCTGTCATCGCAGCTCCCGATGAACCGTATTCCTATTTGGCACGGGCTTATACGCAAGAATATGGTATGGAAAATCGTACAGCTGCTGAGGCGGATTACCGCAAAGTGCTTAGCTTGGACGGTACGTCTGCCGCTTATGGCGATAATTTGAAAGGAATCGCATTTGCGAGACTTCATTTGAAAAAACAGGCCGAGGAGTGGGAGCGTTCGCTTTTGGCTTCCGGGTCGGTTCGTAATATCGATTATTTTTATTTAGCCTGCATGTATGCCGGTTTTGATGTCGACAAGTCGATTTCCTATCTCGACAAGGCGTTGCAAAACGGATATGGCGATTATTATCGTATTCATGTCGATTGCTACTCTCCGGTATCGCTGTTACCCATCAGACATTTGTCGCAGTACAGCGATTTGCTGTATAAATATCGTGCCTTGTTCGGTAAATAGTTGAAAGTCAGAGTTGTTTTTTTTCTTTTTATTTTATAGCTCTGATACCCTGTTTTTATGTTTGAATATTTTTTGTCCTCATGAGGATTTCAGTGTTCCTTTTATGATGAGGGGTGTCGATATGCTTACATTTTATCGGGATAGATATGTGGCGTATTTTTATGGGCTCGTAGTTTTTGCTGTTCGAGAAAACGGGCATATCCGGCTTTCAGGAAGTCATCGATGTCGGCAGGCAATTCGTTTTCTTCCGATGGCAGATTGTCGTCAAGATCCATCATATCGAAGAGTTCCTTTGCGTGTTCGGATAGAGAGATAGAGGCTTCGGGGTGGATATCATCGGCAGTCGTCTCGTCGGCCGTATTTTTCCGTCCTTTCTTCCCGGCTTCTTTCTTCGAGGGTTTATTCTCGAATCGCTTGGCATATCGTTCGAGGGTGTTGATGTAGCCCATCAAAGTTTTTACTTCCGCAGCTTGTGTCAGTACGTCTAACGAGAGCAGCAGTTCGTAATAACGTAATAGGAGTCGATGTCTCAACACTTCTATTCTCAATCGTTGTTCTTTCAGAATCTGTTCTTGTGTTTCCATACGTTTGTTTTTTCAGGCAAATGTAGAACCGGTATGTCTGTTGTTTATGGCATGATCGAACTTTTTTAGGAAAAAGAGGGAGATATTTATATTTTTGGAGTTATCGGTTCTTTGCACTTTTCTTGCTGTGATGTAGAGAGTTTGCCGAAGGAACGGTAATTTTTGCGCAGAGATTGAAAAGGCTGTCATCGTTTTTGGGGTATAGGATTTTTTGATTGTAGAATTTAACCCCCTCGCCCTGCGGGCACTCCCCCTATATTCCCTTACGGAAACACAGGGGG
>ERZ832317.3143-NODE-3143-length-17818-cov-14.013005_pt1 | contig 17818 bp, 17 predicted proteins | sample MGYA00519695_ERZ832317 | MGnify/ENA primary metagenome ERZ832317 (study PRJEB31850, sample SAMEA3708726) | human gut metagenome | biome: human gut; feature: human-associated habitat; material: faeces | place: China | collected 2014 ...
ATGCTCCGAATCCGTCGGCGGCGTTTTTCCTTCCTCCGCTTTATCCTCTGACGTTCTCTGTAATATTCCCGATCTCTTCTGGTTACATTATCATTATCCCATCGGTCTGCCCGACGCTGTTCCTGATACCTGGCCCGCTGCATCTGTCTCCTCCGTCCTACGAAGCCTGCCGTTCTCCCGTCCGTTTGCATCCGCTTTCGCCCTGGCAGGTTTTAATCCTTTCTTCTGTTTCTATTATTAGACGGAAAAAAACGCCAAAAAGTTGGCACAGGTGAAATTTTTTTATTGCCTGCCCTGGAATCCCGAAAATGGCTCTGTCTTTCCCATCTCCCGTCTGGAAAAACGCTCGTTTTTGACTGGATTTGACTCTTTGTGAAAATACCACAAATTTATTCTCTATATTTTGTGACTTATTTTGATTGATTATGACTGTTTGTGGTTGTATAATAAGGCTAACAAATACAGCAGGAGGTTTGAAACGTGATTTATACCGTTACTTTTAATCCGTCTCTGGACTACATCGTAACTGTCGACCAGTTTGCATTTGGAAAGACCAACCGCACATCCTCTGAGCAGCTGCTTCCCGGAGGCAAGGGCGTGAACGTGTCTACTGTTCTTCACAGTCTGGGAATCGAAAACACCGCTCTGGGATTTCTGGCCGGATTTACAGGACGTGAGATTGAAGAAAAAATCCGCCGCAGCGGCGTAACCTGTGATTTCATTTTCCTGAAACACGGCTGTTCCCGCATTAATATAAAAATGAAGGATTTTGACGGGACTGAGATCAACGGCGCGGGGCCGGAGATTGACTATGCTTCCCTGGAGCAGCTGATGAGCCGGCTGAACAGTCTGAAAAAGGGCGATACCCTGGTTTTAGCAGGCAGCATACCTGCCTCCATGCCAGAGGACAGTTACAGCCGGATTCTGGAAATGTCCAAATATACCAATAAAGATAACGAATGTCACAATATATGTACCAGGGATACGAAGATCAATAATTCCCATTAAAATTAAGAAGATTGCTCCAATGATAATTGCAATCACTGAAGTCTCACCGATTGTTCCAGGAATTGTTCCGATCAGCATGTCCATAGAATTAACAGCTTTTCCTGACTTCAGAAGCGCCAGTGGTGTTGCTCCTGTTACTCCGTCATAGACGAATGTCGTCATCTGACTTGTAAAAGAAATCAAAAGGAAACATCTTGCTCCAAGTGCCGGGTTCATAAAGTTCTGTCCCAGACCTCCAAAAAGCTGTTTTACAATCAAGATACCAAATACACTTCCAAGTGCACCCATCCACCATGGTGCTGTAGGTGGCATATTAAGCCCCAGAAGCAGTCCTGTTACAACAGCACTGTAATCCCCGATTGTAATTTTTTTGTGCATTAATTTTTCATAAATATATTCTGTCAGTACTGCAGATGCTGTCGTACTGATGAGCATAATGAGCGCCGGAACTCCAAAATTATATATACCGAACGCAGATGCAGGCAGCAGTGCAATTACTACCATGAGCATAATCTTGCTGGTTGTCATATTATCACGGATATGTGGTGATGATGACATTTTTAATGTTTGATCGCTCACGTTGATTCACCTCTTATTCTTTCTTATTTCTTCTTGCGATTTGCAAGTGCTGTTTTTCTCATAGAACCGATTGCCTGCTTCAACTGACGCTTAGCCGGGCAGACATAACTACAAGATCCACATTCCATGCATTCCAGGCCTTCGTGTTTCGTAAATGCTTCTTCATCATGGTGTTCCGCATAATCTGCAAGTCTTGATGGAATCAGACGACTTGGACAGACCTCCACACATCTTCCACAATTAATACATGCTGTCGGCTCATACTGTGCAACTTCATCCTTTGTGAAGCAGAGAATGGATGAAGAAGTCTTTGTTACCGGAACATCCACTGTAAACATAGAAAATCCCATCATCGGACCTCCGGAAATAATCTTCTCCGGATCAACCTTATAGCCTCCAGCTGCTTCAATCAATTCTGCCTGATTCATACCAAATGGCACTTTGAAGTTGCCAGGTTCATGAACTGCATCTCCACTGACTGTTACAATTCTATCCATAGATGGCTCACCTTTTGCAACTGCACGGTAAATTGCTGAAATCGTAGCAACATTGTCTACAACACAACCAGCATCAGCCGGAAGCATTGATGAATTAATCGCACGTCCAGTTGTTGCATAAATGAGCTGACGCTCACCACCCTGCGGGTACTTGGTCTGTAAAGGACAGACCTCAATTCTCGGTTCATCCTTGACAAGCTCTGTCAGCTTTTCAATACAATCCGGCTTGTTGTCCTCGATGCCGAGAACACCCTTCGCATGATCGAACAGCTGGAGAATGATCTTCATTCCACCGATCAGCTCTTCCGGATTTTCGAGCATTCTGCGGTAGTCCGCCGTCAGATACGGCTCACACTCTGCGCAGTTTGCAATTACATATTCAATCTTTTCCGGCTCTTTCGGAGACAGCTTCACATGTGTCGGGAAACCTGCACCGCCCATGCCGACAACGCCTGCCTCTTTTACCTTATTGACAATCTCCTCCTTGGAGAGAGCCGTCACGTCTTCACACGGCGTGTACTCCACCTCTTCAAACGCTCCGTCGTTCTCAATGACGATAGAATTCACCATGTCACCGACTGCCACACGGTGCGGTTCGATTGCCTTTACTGTACCGGATGCCGACGCATAGATCGGGGATGACACAAAGCCACCTGCCTCTGCGATCTTCTGTCCTTTCAGCACCTTGTCACCAACCGCTACCACCGGAGTCGCCGGTGCACCGATATGCTGTGACAACGGGTATACCAGATCACCCTTAGGTAGAACTTCTACGATCGGCTGATCCTTTGCCAGTTCCTTTCCTTCATAAGGATGGACGCCGCCTTTAAATGTCTTAGAACCCATTTCTCGTGCCCCACTTTCTCTTATCTATATTATATTCTATGCCAAAAGTCATAGAATACCCTCGTGTAGATTATAGCACAATCACTCGGAAATTGTAGCAATTTATTGTATTTTTTCACGAACCTATTGACAAAGAATTCACAATATTTTTTCCACATTTATGTTATAATGTACGCGAAGGCAATGAGCAGTGCCAAAATCGTATCTGGCAAAATTACCTGCTTGCAGTGTATATTTTGGCTGGTACGATTTTGATAGGGCGAACGCCCGCGAGTCCGGGAAGCCGCAGGCTTTCCGGGCTGGTACTGCGACTTTCCGGGCTTTTGCCGGAGCGTACATTGCTATTTGCTGCGAACGCCCGCGAGTCCGGGAAATCTATGCCTTTCCAGACCTGCACTGCGGCAAAATTGGAACCCTTACCCTAATATTACATACAGAGGATTTTCAGATGATAACCTGGCATGAAGAACTGATTTTTGATTTTTCAGACCCCGTTTCCAACGAGGTATTTACAGAAAACTGCATTTTTTTTGATATTGAGACAACCGGCTTCTCGCCGGCGCGCACGGATCTCTACCTGATCGGCTGCGCCACAAGGCGCGGCAGTCTTTTGTGCATCGACCAGTTCTTTTCCGAGAACGCCGCCGATCAGAAAAATGTTCTTTCCGCCTTTCTGGAGCTCTTGTCCGGCTATGATACCATTCTGACGTTCAACGGTATCGGCTTCGACATTCCATATCTGAAGGCGAAATGCAAGACGCTGCACCTTTCCGATCCGTTTGATGCGCACAGTTATATCGATCTTTATAAGGAAGTCTCACGTTTCAAATTTCTGTTTGCCCTGACCAGCTACAAACAGAAATCCATCGAACTGTTTCTCGGGATCGACCGCATCGATGCCTACTCCGGCGGCGAGCTGATCGAAGTCTACAAAGAGTACGTGCGGCATCCCGCAAAGGATTCCCTGGCACTGCTGAAACAGCACAACTATGAGGACGTTCTCTATATGCCGAAGCTTCTGCCCGTCCTCTCCTACCCGAAACTCTGGGAACAGGCATTTTCGCTGCAGTCGCTCCAGGCGTCCGAGTACCGGTCGATGGACGGTGCCTCCGGCAACAAGGAGCTGTTTTTTACACTGGCGCTGCAGTACCCCGTTCCCAAACCGGTCTCCTTCTCCTACGATGACTGTTATCTCTCCATGAGCGGAAGTACCGCCCGGCTGCGCGTGCGTCTCTTCGAGGGAGAACTGCGCTTCTTTTATGACGGCAGTCCCAAAGATTACTACTATCTCCCTGCGGAGGATATCGCAGTTCACAAGAGCATTGCTTCCGCTGTCGACAAGGAACACCGCGTGCAGGCGAACGCTTCCAACTGCTACGGCAAAAAATATGCCATCTTTCTTCCGCAGTATGACGCCATGTTTTCCCCGGTGTTCCGTGAACAGCCGCGCGGCAGGAAATGCTATTTTGAATTATCCGCGGACTTTGCCGCCGATCCCGCTATGCAGATGGACTATGTTCTGCATCTGTTAGAAACCATGCGTTCCCACCGCAAATAAGCATCTGGCGGGAAGCCCTGATAAAATTATCAAAAAACGGCAGGAAAGAATCTGGCATTTACTGCACAGCTTCTTTCCTGCCGCTTTTTTGCTTTATAGAAAAATGCGTCCTCTGAAGTAACCTTACGCCTTCTCAAAGAAAAAGGACTTGTCTCTCTCGAATCCGATCTCCCGGTAATTCATGATCTGCTCCGTGCTTCCGATGAAAAGCACGCCGCCTGTTGCAAGCGCCTTATAGAACTTCGCATAAATCTCGTCCTTTGCCTCCTCGGTAAAATAGATCACAACGTTCCGGCACACAATCAGATTGCATCCGCCTGGATACGGATCTTTTAAAAGATCATGCTCCTTGAATTCCACACGTTTCTTGATCTCATCCGAGATCTGATACGAATTGCCGACCTTTGTAAAATACTTCTTCTTCAAGTCATCCGGCACACTCGCGATACTCTTCTCATTGTAGAGTCCCATCCGCGCCGTATCGATCACCTGCTTGTCAATGTCGGTCGCAATCACCTTGATGTTTGCAAGCGGCAAGTGTCTGGACAATGCCATTACCAGCGAATACGGCTCATCTCCGGTCGAGCAGGCAGCACTCCAGATTTTCAGATTCTTGCCAAACTTCTGAATCAGCTTCGGGAATACCTCATTCTCCAGAATCTTCCACTGATCCGGATTGCGGTAAAACTCCGACACATTGATGGTCAGGAAATTGATAAACTGTTCAAACTTCTCTTTGTCCTTCTTGATCAGCGCCACATACTCATCATATGTCGCAATATGATTCTTCGTAATCAGCGTGTTGATTCTGCGCCGCATCTGTTTTTCCTTATAAGAATTCAGATCAATCTTTGCAAGCGCTAAAATATCCTTTTTAAACTTTTCATAATTGTCCGTTTCCAGCATATTTTATCCCTCAACTCTCTTTGTTATCTACATGATGCAAATACAGAAATAGGCTTCCACCAACGTGCAAGCCTATCTGTAACTCTGCAATCATCGAAATCAGAGATTACTCCTCTTCCTTTGCAACCGCATCAATATCTACATCTGCAACATCTGCATCCGCATCTTCTTCCGGTGCGAGCAGTGCCTTCATAGATAAACTGATCTTCTTCTCTTCCTCGTTGAAATCAACGATCTTTGCCTCGATCTCCTGTCCAACTTTTAATACGTCGGACGGCTTCTCTACATGCTCCTTGGAAATCTGGGATACATGAAGGAGTGCATCCACACCCGGTGCAAGCTCAACAAATGCGCCGAAGTCTGTCATTCTTGCAACTTTGCCCTTTACAACGTTGCCGATTGCGAACTTCTCTGCTGCGCCGTTCCACGGATTTTCTGCCGGGAACTTCATGCTGAGTGCAATCTTATTCTCATTGATATCCTTGATGAATACGCGAACCTGATCGCCTACCTTGAATACCTTCTTCGGGCTCTCTACTCTGCCCCAGGACATCTCGGAAATATGAAGCAGACCGTCTGCTCCGCCAAGATCAATAAACGCACCGAAGTCTGTTACATTCTTAACTGTTCCCTCTAATACATCACCGATCTTGATTCTTGCGAACAGTTCTTTCTGCTGCTCTAACTTCTTAGCAACCAGAAGCTGCTTTCTGTCGCCGATGATTCTTCTTCTCTTCGGATTGAACTCGCTGATAACGAACTCGATCTCCTGATCCTTGTATTTGGAAAGATCCTTCTCGTAGGTATCTGATACAAGACTTGCCGGAATAAATACTCTTGTCTCATCTACGTTTACACATAATCCTCCATCCAGTACCTGTGCAACCTTAGCGGTCAGCACTTCCTTGTTCTCAAATGCTTCCTCTAATCTCTTGCTTCCCTTCTCGGCAGCCAGACGCTTGTATGTCAGTAATACCTGACCCTCACCGTCATTTACCTTTAAAACCTTTGCTTCCATGGTGTCGCCGACGGATACCAATGTGGTAAGGTCTACGTTTGCTTCGTTTGTGTATTCATTACGAGTAATGATTCCGTCTGCCTTGTAGCCGATATTCAGAACGATCTCATCAGGTTTCACATCGATAACGGTACCCTCAACTACCTCTCCATTTCTTATTGTTTTAAATGATTCTTCCAGCATTTGTTCAAAGCTCATTTCTGACATTCTTTTGAACCTCCTCAATAATATTGTTTGGGGTAGAAGCCCCTGCGGTAATACCTACGTTATCGACAGACCTGACTTCGGCAAGGTCAAGATCCTTTACAGTTTGTATATAGTAAGTATTTTTGCATTCGTTTTTACATATTTCAAATAGCTTCTGCGTGTTGGAGCTGTTCCTGCCACCGATCACAATCATGGCATCCACCTGCTCCGCGATTGCCCGGGCTTCCGTCTGACGTTCCTCCGTAGCATTGCAGATTGTATTTAAAACAATTATATCATAACCTTTTTCTTTTATAATTTCAACTAATTCTTGAAATTTATTGTAATTAAATGTCGTTTGTGATACAATACATACCTTTTTCCCATGGGAAGCATCGTATTTTTCGGCCTCTTCGCGGGTTCCGATCACGCGCGTATCCTCTGCATTCGACCAGCTTTTGATGCCTTTCACCTCCGGGTGGCTGGCATTCCCGACGATCACAATGTGACAGTCCTCCCCACTGTAACGCTCCACCAGCCGGTGAATCTTTAACACAAACGGGCAGGTCGCGTCCACGATGGAAAAACCGAGCGCCTGTATTTTCTCACAGACACCTCTCTCCACGCCGTGTGCCCGGATGATTACCGTCCCCTGCGGCTTCCCCGCAAGTTCGTCCACATCGTTTACCACGACGACGCCCTTTTTCTCCAGATCGCGCACCACTTCTTCATTGTGGATGATCGGTCCGAACGTGTAGAGCGGTTCTTTTTCCAGAATCCGTTCATATACCGTATCCACGGCACGTTTTACCCCGAAGCAGAAGCCCGCACTCTTTGCCAAGATTACATTCATATTCTCTATACCCTCGCATAAATCTGATAGATTGCGTCCACCACTTCGTCGATGTTCATCTCGGAGCTGTCCACTAACACCGCATCCTTGGCCTGCTTTAACGGCGACGTCTCCCGGTGCATATCGCGGTAATCGCGGTCTTCAATATCTTTCTCGATCTCTTCCAGATTGCACTGGGTTCCCTTGGCGGTCAGTTCATCATATCTGCGCTTTGCGCGCGTCGCAACGCTTGCCGTGAGATATATTTTTACCTGCGCATCCGGAAGCACACAGGTGCCGATATCCCTTCCGTCCATGATGACGTCCGTCTTTGTCGCAAGCTGCCGCTGCAGTTCCACAAGCTTTGTGCGCACAACCGGATAGACACTGGTCGCTGATGCCATATTGCCGACTTCCTCCGTCCGAATGACGCCGTTTACATTCTCTCCGTTTAAGAGCACCTGCTGTTCGCCGTTCTCATACACAATCGTCACGTCAACCTTCGGGCAGGCTGCCGCAATCGCCTGCTCATCATCTGGTGCAATGCCGTTCTGTAAAAAATAGTATGCCATCGCACGGTACATTGCTCCCGTATCCACATAGACAAACGCCAGCTTTTTCGCCAGTTTTTTCGCAATTGTGCTCTTCCCGGCGCCTGCCGGTCCGTCAATCGCAATATTCATACTCATCTCTTCTTCTCTCCTCTTCTATTCGATACTCTCACCCGCCAGATGCCCGGTCGACCAGGCAATCTGCAGATTAAATCCGCCGGTCATCGCATCCAGATCCAATAGTTCCCCGCAGAAATACAATCCCGGCACAAGCTTTGATTCCATCGTGGAAGGGTTCACTTCCTTTACGCTGACACCCCCGCGTGTGATGATCGCTTCATTGAAATCTCTGAGACCGCAGAGCGTCAGCGGAAACGCCTTGATCAGATGCACAAATCCCATCCGCTCCTCTCTCGTGATCTCGTTGACCTTCTTCTCCGGATCAATCGCTCCGGCTTCTAACATCACCGGAATCATCTTCGCCGGGAACAGATGCACGACGGCGTTTTTAAACTGCTTATTCTTTGCCTCCTCGAATTCACGCAGAAGTCTCGCATCCAGCTGTTCCTCCGTGAGTGCCGGCTTTAAGTCGATCTCCATCGCCAGTTCCTTCTCCACGCGGCCCGGCTTGATTGCCGCACTGGCGCTTAAAATCAGCGGCCCGCTTACCCCGAAATGGGTAAAGAGCATCTCGCCGAATTCGTCATACAACAGCTTTTTTCCGTCCCGGATGCGCACCTGCACATTTTTCAGCGCCAGCCCCTGCATCCTCGCCGCGCAGGTCTCCTTCACGTAGAACGGAACCAGTGACGGCGTAATCTGTGTCACCGTATGTCCGAGTTCCCTTGCAAAACGATAGCCGTCTCCGGTCGAACCGGTCGTCTGATAAGAAAATCCTCCGGTTGCAAGAATCACGCGCTCTGCTTCAAGAACGCTTCCGTCGGCAAGCTTCACACCGCGCACCGCGCCTTCCCCGGTGAGGATCTGCCGCACTTCCGCATGAAGCTGCACCATAACACCCGTGCGCTTTAGTACCCGCTGCAGCGTGGCGATCACATCCGAAGAATGATCCGATACCGGGAATACACGGTTGCCGCGCTCCACCTTCGTCGCCAGACCATTCTCCTCAAAAAAATCAATCACTCTCTGATTGTCATAATCGTAAAAAGCGCTGTATAAAAACTTCGGGTTCGTCATCACATTGGCAAACAGGGTGTCCATATCCCCCGCATTCGTGATGTTGCACCGCCCTTTGCCGGTGATGTAGAGCTTTTTCCCAAGCTTTTCATTTTTCTCGAGCAAAACGACCTCATGTCCCCGCTCCGCCGCCGCAATGGCAGCAAACATTCCCGCCGGCCCGCCGCCGACTACGATCACCTTACTCATACAGTTCCGCATCTCCTACTTTTCCATACCGCATCTTGATGGAATCATCGATATAATTGATCTCATCGTTCTCGTAAACCTGGTATTCGTCCCAGATATCCTCTAACATCTCAAGCGTTTTCGCCACCTCGTTCTGCTTTTTCATGCAGAGCGCCACAATCAGCGCATTGATCACCGACAGCGGGGCAACCAGGGAATCCACAATGGAAGCCATATCGCTGTCCGCAATCAGATTGCAGGAAGAATAGAGGTTCATCGGGGAATGTACGCTGTCGGTAAGTGTGATTACCTTCGCACTCCGGTTATTCGCAAATTCCATCGCCTTTAAAGTACGCATGGAATAACGCGGAAAACTGATCCCGATGATCACATCCTCCTTGCCGATGCGCACCATCTGTTCAAAAATCTCGCTCGAACTGCTTGTCTGAATCAGATGAACGTTCGGAAACATCAGGGTAAAATAAAAAGCCATGAAGCTGGCAAGCGGCGCACAGCTTCGGATTCCGATGATATAGATATGTTTGGCGTGCAGGATCGTGTCAACCGCGAGTTCAAATGCGTTCTGATCAATCTTTTCCAGTGTGGAATGAATCTTGTCCGCATCGGATTTCAGCACCGTCTCCAGAATCTTCGACTGGCTGATCCTGCCGTAAGTAACCTCCATGCGCTGAATGGAGTTCAGCTTATTGCGCACCAGTTCCTCCAGCGCACTCTGGAATTCCGGATACCCCTTATATCCCAGATGCGTTGCAAAGCGCACCACCGTGGACTCGCTCACACCTACAACCTCGCCCAGCTTTGCAGCGGTCAGAAATACCGCCTTGTCATAATTGTCCGTAATGTAGGTTGCCAGCCGTTTCTGTCCCTTGCTCAGCTTACTGTAAGCATCATTGATGCGGTTACTCAGGTCATTTGTATTGCTCATGCTTCTCCTCACTTCTGCGGAATTGTGATCCGCTCAATGTTTTTATTATATCAAATACATGGTGTTTTGCAAGAAATTATGCATGGAACTTTCCTCACATACAGCGCATTTTTCCGCCGCTGCATATAATAAACCAATGACACTCTTCCATTGAGGCAGCTATGCGCGATATCACACCAGCAACCAATTTTATTCATACACTGATGCAGTCTCCGCCGGATGCATCCGCCTGGATTGCCGGCGGCAACAATTTTCCTTCCATCTCCGGGCTTGCCCGGTTCTATGCCACAGAATACGAAGGAACTCTCGTGGAGGTTGAAGTCTTCGGTCTTCCGAACGTCGCGACTCCCGGCTCCAGTAATTTTTACGGCATGCACATCCACGAAAACGGCGTGTGCGTCTCCCCGTTTACCAGTGCCGGTGCCCATTACAGCCGTACGCCGGCCGAACACCCGAATCACAGCGGCGACATGCCTCCGCTTCTGGGCAACCAGGGTTATGCCTGAATGGCATTTTATGACAAGCGTTTTACGCTTCCGGAAATTATCGGAAAATCCCTCATCATTCACCGGATGCCGGATAACTTTACAACGCAGCCCGCGGGCGACTCCGGCGAACGGATTGCCTGCGGTGTGATAAAATAGCAAAAAAGGCAGCAAAAAAAGCGGGTGACTGGTCACCCGCTTTTTTACTGTTCTATTTTATTATACCGGATATGCTCCGTTCTTGGTATCTGCGACGCTTGCATCGACCTTCTTCTGCTGTGCCTCACGGTACTTGAAGAATTCGGTTGCAACCTGCGGGAACAGTGCGTAGGACAGTACATCCTCATCCTGCTGCTTCCACTGCTTCATCTCAGCCTCGATCTTATCCAGCTCCGGCTCAAGCAGATCTGCCGGACGGCAGGTAATGGCGTTCTTCTTCTCCTCGCCAAGTACCTTGTCTACGATCTCCGGGTTGAACGGTTTTACAGTCTGACCGTACTTTCCAAGCAGTACGTCTTTGGTCTCCTTGGTTGCCACTTTGTAGCGCTCTCCCATCAGTACGTTGAACACAGCCTGTGTACCAACGATCTGTGAGGACGGTGTAACAAGTGGCGGCTCACCGAGGTCTTTACGCACACGCGGAACCTCTGCAAGAACCTCCTCGAACTTGTCTTCCTTGCCCTGCTCTTTTAACTGAGACAGAAGGTTGGATAACATACCACCCGGTACCTGATATAACAGAGTCTTGATGTTAACGCCGAGAACCTTCGGGTTCATCAGACCGCTCTCTAACGCCTCCTCACGCATCGGACGGAAGTAGTCAGCGATCTCAGCCAACAGGTTCTGATCCAGACCGGTATCGAACTCTGTGCCCTTGAATGCCTCTACCATAACCTCGGTTGCCGGCTGGCTGGTTCCCATGGAGAACGGAGACATTGCTGTATCGATAATGTCACAGCCTGCCTCAACCGCCTTCATGTATGTCATGGAAGCGACACCGGAAGTATAGTGTGTATGGAGCTCGATCGGAAGGTTGGTTGCAGACTTTAATGCCTGAATCAGCTCGGTTGCCTTCGTCGGAACCAAAAGACCTGCCATATCCTTGATACATAAGGAATCAGCACCCATATCCTCTACCTTCTTCGCCATCTCCATCCAGTAATCCAGAGTGTAGGCATCGCCAAGTGTATAGGATAATGCGACCTGTGCATGTCCTTTCTCTTTGTTACATGCGGTAACGGCTGTCTGCAGGTTGCGGACATCGTTTAAGCAGTCGAAAATACGAATGATATCAATACCGTTTGCGATCGATTTCTGTACGAAATACTCTACCACATCATCCGCATACGGACGATATCCTAAGATGTTCTGTCCACGAAACAGCATCTGAAGCTTGGTGTTCTTAAATCCGTCTCTTAACTTGCGGAGACGATCCCACGGATCTTCCTTCAGGAAACGAAGGCATGCATCGAAGGTAGCACCGCCCCAGCACTCAACCGCATTGTATCCGACCTTATCCATCTTGTCTACGATCGGAAGCATCTGCTCGGTTGTCATTCTTGTCGCAATCAGGGACTGGTGCGCATCACGCAGCACCGTCTCTGTTATTTTTAAAGGTTTTTTAACAACTTCTGACATTTTTTCCTCCTTATCAGCGGATACTTTGATACCGCTATCCGTCTATGACGGCATTTGCTCTTTCACTAAATTCCGAAAATTGCCATGAATACACCGGCTGCTACTGCAGTACCGATAACGCCGGCAACGTTCGGTCCCATCGCATGCATCAGCAGGAAGTTCGTCGGATCTTCCTCCGCGCCGACTTTCTGGGATACACGGGCTGCCATAGGAACGGCAGATACACCGGCAGATCCGATCAGAGGATTGATCTTGCCCTTTGTGAGGAAGCATAACAGCTTACCAAACAGGACACCGGCTGCTGTACCGAACATAAATGCAATCAGTCCAAGTGCAACGATCTTTAATGTCGTTGTATTTAAGAACGCCTCCGCACTCGTAGATGCACCTACGGAAGTACCGAGCAGGATAACTACGATGTACATCAATGCGTTGGATGCGGTATCGGTCAGCTGGCGGACCACACCGCTCTCGCGGAACAGGTTACCGAGCATCAGCATACCAACCAGCGGCGCTGTCGTCGGAAGAATCGTACATACAACCACCGTAACCACGATCGGGAAGAGAATCTTCTCCAGCTTGGAAACCGGTCTTAAGTTCTCCATCTTGATGGCACGCTCTTTTTTGGTTGTAAACAGCTTCATAATTGGCGGCTGGATGATCGGCACAAGCGCCATATAGGAATATGCCGCCACAGCGATCGGTCCCATCAGTCCCGACTGTCCTAACTTTCCGGCAAGGAAAATGGAGGTCGGTCCGTCGGCTCCACCGATGATGGAAACAGCAGCTGCTGCCTTATCATTAAAGCCCATCATGATTGCAAGGAAGTACGCTCCGAAAATACCGAACTGAGCTGCAGCTCCAAGCAGGAAACTGATCGGGTTTGCAATCAGCGGTCCGAAATCTGTCATAGCACCGACTCCAAGGAAAATCAGAGACGGTAAGATTGACCACTCGTCTAACACATAAAAGTAGTGGAATAAACCACCTACACCATTGCTCATCTGCTCCGGGTCTGCAAAAATATCCGGATAGATATTTACAAGCAGCATACCGAATGCAATCGGAACAAGAAGCAATGGCTCAAACCCCTTCGCGATAGCCAGATACAGGAAAAAGCATGCGACAATGATCATCACAAAATTTCCCCAGGTAAGGTTAAAGAAAGCGGTCTGATGCAGGAGGTTCCCCATTGTCTCACTAAAATAGCTCATTGTTTTCCTCCTAAATTAGTTTAATGTTGCAAGTAATGCGCCCGCTTCTACCATATCTCCAACACTTACGTTGATACTTGCTACCGTACCGTCCTGCGTTGCAACGACCGGAGTCTCCATCTTCATGATCTCAAGAACCATGATGCTGTCTCCCTTCTTAACGGCATCACCGACAGACTTCTCAAGTTTGAATACCTTTCCTGCTGCGCCTGCCTCGATCTTAACGCTGCCTGCGCCTGCTGCAGCAGCCGGCTTTGCTGCAGGTGCTGCAGCCGGTGCTGCTGCACGTCTCGGTGCTGCTGCCGGTGCGCTCACTGCGCCGTTCTCTTCTACGGTTACATCATATACATTGCCGTTTACTGTAATTGTATAGCTTTTCATTGAAATATCCTCCTAATATGATTTCTTTTCATTTATACGAATTAGCGTCTGCGGATCGATCTCACAACGAAAGAATCCGCGGATGCACCGGTGCTTGCCGCAACCGCTGCGGAAATAACTGCCACAAGTTCAAGATCATCGGTAAGCTGCTCTTCACGCTGTCCGATCTGCTCTACCACAGCGCCTGCCTCTGCCTCGTTCTTCTTGCCCTTGCCGGCCGCCTTGTTCTGTATTACAGAGATAAAGCGGAAACAGTAAATAATAAGGCTGATCAGGATCAGAACCACGAATACGGTTCCCATTCCCATCAGGGTATTTAACGCAGCCTTCTCCATCTTCTCACCCAGCGTATATACCTTGTCCGCGGATGCATCAGTAAGCTCCGGCTGCTCGGTCTCGTAATTGTATGTATAGATGTAAGAAACGATGACTTCACGATTCTGATACTCTACATACTGATCTACTGTTAAGGTTTTCTGTGCCTTTGTGATATTGAATTCTCCAAGTCCCTGATATGCGCCGACATCACTTGTCGCCTCATCCCAGCTCTCGACAAGTTTCATTGCCGTATCGCTGCCGTAGGACTGGATATAGGTTCTGTTGTCGTCCGTAAGACCAACCAGCGCGGAAACTTCCTGTTCCATGCTGCTCTGCAGTTCATCGTAAGTCATTCCGAAATAGTCAACCGTTGTCGGATCTGTTCCGCATGCTGCAAGTCCCAGAGCCATAAAGCAAAGACAAAGTATAAGAGATAATTTTTTCTTCATAAACTTCACCTTTCTATTTTGTTCCATGTTTCTTGTCCGGTGTATATGCACACTTTGTGTATAACAGTTCAAACGCATCTACCAGATACTTTCTCGTATCTGCCGGATCAACGATCAGATCCACATAGCCTCTTCTAGCTGCTGTCATAACGCTGCCCTGCAGTGCATCATATTCCTTTGCCTTCTCTGCAAGCTCATCCGCAGATGCATCCGCGTACATGATCTTTACTGCAAGATCCGAATCCATCATGCCGACCTTTGCGTCCGGCCATGCATATACGAAATCCGCACCGATAGACTTGGAATTCATAGCAACATAAGCGGTACCGTATGCCTCCCCCGTGATCAGGTTCACCTTCGGACATGTAGCTCCCGCAAATGCGGAGGTCAGATGAGCAAGTGCCTTTGCAAGACGCTTTTCAGAGCACTTGCATGCCTTGTAGCCCTTGACATTTGTCAGAGTCAGTACCGGAATCTCGAATGCGTCGCAGAAAGATACGAACTCTGCTGCCTTCTCACATCCCTTTGCAGAAAGAACATTGTCAAACTTCTCGCTCTCTTTGCCCTCTTCGTCGTATACCGTTGTGCAGTTTGCAACTGCGCCGACCGTCATACCGTTTAACTTGATAAATCCGGTCACCATATCTCTGGCATAGCCTGCCTTTGTCTCGAAGAATGTATGGCTGTCCGAAATCTCACTGAGAAGATATCTCGGATCACCCTTCATGGCATCCATGCTCTCGCATGCACGGTTCAGGTCATCCGCACACTCGTCTGTGTAGACATCTCCCTCGTTGTTGAGCGGAAGCATGCCGACCAGCTCACGGATGTCTGCAAGGATCTCATCCTCTGTTCCCGTCGCGTCGATGCAGCCGTTCTCATCTGCCTGGAATGCCGCAGATGATGTGTCACACTTCTCGATGCGGTTTCCGTCAATTGCGTTCGGAGAATTCACAAACATCTTTCCTTTGGATTCTTCGATAAAAGCAAAATCAGAAAGTGCCGGTACCACTGCCAGTCCACCGCCGCAACTGCCGAATACGGCTGAAATCTGTGGAACCACGCCGGATGCTGCAACTTCTTTTGCATAGATCAGTCCGAAGCCGTCAAGCGCATCTACAGACTCCTGTAAACGGACTCCCGCGCAATCGATAAAGCCGATCACCGGTGCCCCCATCTTCATCGCCATGTCATACACTGCAGCGATCTTCTTCGCATGCATCTCACCGATTGTTCCGTTTAAAACAGAAGCGTCCTGGCTGTAAATGAACACCAGATTGCCGTCAATCAGGCCGTGTCCTGTGATGACTCCGTCGGAAGGAGTATCCGTTGCTGCAAGATTAAAATCTGTGCTTCTTGCGGTTACGAGAGAACCGATCTCAATGAAACTGTTCTCGTCGACTAACCTGGTGATGCGCTGCATAGCCAGGCTATCATTGCTACTATTCATTCTTTTTGCCCTCCATCTATAAATTGTTGTCCACATCCATTTGGGATGCGGCTTCATAGTGAATGATGTAAATCCATGCGTCTTTGTATAAAAATTCAACAAATTACGCTATGTTAAATTATAATTGCTTTTCTGCAATATTTCAAGTAAATTGTTAATTTTTTGACGCTTTTTGTTTGTGTTTTTTATTCGATCCAGAGAAGCCGAAGTACCTGCCCCAGACACCACGGATAATCGATCTTTCCGATTGTCTCCCCGGCTACCACACATCGCTCCGCGAGCGTCTCCTCCCCCAGCATATAACGAATCTTCCCGATGTACTCGCCGCTCTTCACCGGTGCATACAGCCGGTCTGCAATCTCATACTTAAGCGTAACCTCACTGCTTAGCGGCGCCAGGATACTCTCCTCCCCTGCATAGTTCCTGACAACCGGTTTTAAATACACCGTTTCGCCGATTTGTCCGCCCTGTCCGTCCCGCACCTCTATGGGCGCAAGCTCCGCTTCGTCCGGCTCAATCTGCAGCAGGTCGATCTTTTTGAACTGCTCCAATCCGTAATTCATGAGTTTTCTGGTGTCGGACCACTTATAGGTCTTGTTGTTCGGCCATCCACAGGCGAGCAGCGCCACGATCAGCGTTTTGTCCTCCCGCTGCAGCGCTCCGACATAGCAGTATCCGGCGGTTCCGGTAAATCCCGTTTTTCCGGAAAGCGCCCCTTCCATCATCTGCAAAAATGCATTGTGGTTCATGCACTGGTACGTGCATTTCCCCTCTGTATCAGAAAAAGAATACTGCGCCGTCCGTGTAATCTCGAGAAATTCGTCGCTTTTTAACGATTCCTTAATACAATATTTCATAATCTTAGCAAGGTCTGCCGCCGTCGTGTGATGAAACCCGGCATCATCCTTCGCATCCAGTCCGTTCGGTGTAATAAAGTAGCTGTCCTCACAGCCGAGTTCCTCTGCCTTCGCATTCATCAGCGCGGCAAATCCCTGCACATCCCCCGCCGCAAATTCCGCGATGGCCACCGCACAGTCATTGTAGGATTCCAGCATCAGGCCATATAAAAGATCCCTCAGATAAAACTGTTGTCCCTCGTGCATCCCCAGATGTACCTTCGGCTGTGACGCTGCATTTTTTGACACCGTAACCACGCTCGCCGGATCACAGTTTTCCAGTGCCACGATACAGGTTAGAATCTTTGTCGTGCTCGCATTCGCCATCGCTTCATGCCCGTTTTTCTCATAGAGAATTCTTCCGGAATCCGCATCCATCAAAACGGCAGATTTTGCGTACAGTTCCGACTCTGCCGGCACATCCTGCGCCCGGACACGCACAGGCGAAAAAATAAGTAAGCTCATACTTAACAATAGAGAAAGAAAGCGTCGATACATGCCATTCTCCCAAAATGACTTCACTGATGTATATGCGTCCCTCATTTTTTGCAGAACAGAAACGGCACGCAATAAGGAACTGCCGCAATAAGCATATCGTGCTTTGCTTTGATAAGTAATATTATAAGTAGACTACACTGTGGGATTTCAGATGAAAATGCAGATGGAAATTCGGTTCAAAAAATGTGGCATTTCTA
>ERZ832317.3145-NODE-3145-length-17797-cov-16.135780_pt1 | contig 17797 bp, 12 predicted proteins | sample MGYA00519695_ERZ832317 | MGnify/ENA primary metagenome ERZ832317 (study PRJEB31850, sample SAMEA3708726) | human gut metagenome | biome: human gut; feature: human-associated habitat; material: faeces | place: China | collected 2014 ...
CAAATACTTCCATAAAACACAGAAGTTCGTCCTAATCGACGAGCTTTCTTTTTTTGCTTTGAATCACTTTACTGTTAGGTGTCAGTAATAAATGACACCTAATCAATGACGAGTTGCGAATAAACGTCCATATATTGAAAAAATAGATTATTTATGGTATGATGTTAATCGAGTAACTGTAACCAGAAGAAGCGGAGAATACAAAGGAGAGTTACAGATGAGAATAAGCTATAATAAACTTCAAAAACTTATGATTGATAATCAGATGAAAAGACAGGATTTAATGCGTGCAGCAGAGATTTCATCATCTGTTGCGACGAAATTGAATAAGAACGAAACAGTATCTCTTGATGTCCTTATGAGAATTTGTAAAGTGTTCCATTGCGATATTGGAGATATATGTGAAGTTATATTGGACGAATAGAAGGAACATTGTTTCCAGTCAAAAATAAAACGGGATATTAAAGATTTAATGTCCATCAAAAGGATGAATTAGATGGTAGAAGAAACATATAGTGCAGGATTGATTTCCCAATCATTCTGGTTTGTTGAAATGAAGAAGGTCATCAAACTGATTGATGATGGAAAGTCTGAAGAAGAAATTAAAAAAATGTGTATAGAAGAAAATCTTTTTGGTGCGGCAAAAGAGTATCGAGCCAAAAGGATATATGGATACATTTGGAACAGAGCCAAAAGACTGGATAAGACACTGATTGACTTGTTTTGTACTTCTGACTTGGCAACCCAGAAGGTAATCAATTTGATTGCCGTTCTCAGGTCAGACCGATTGTTCTTTGAATTTATGTTTGAAGTGTACCGTGAAAAAAACATACTTGGTATTCCAGTAATCGAAGACGCAGACGTAAATATTTTTTTCAAGAATAAAGAAATTCAAAGTGAAGATATTGCAGCTTGGACAGATGGTACAAAACGTAGGCTTCGCTCGATATATTTTAACTATTTGACAGATGCGAACCTTTTAACGGTTGTTGATAAGAAGAAAACAATAACGCCACCAATTCTTGATATTGCTTTAGAACGTTATCTTGAAGCGTGTGGAGAGCGTGTAATTATAAAAGCAATTACGGGGGTGGACTAAATGATGTCGCTTGACGAACGATTAGATAAAGCAGAAGAAATGATACAAAAACCCTCGTTTAGAGAGAACAAAGGGTTAGGTAATGAAGTCGGATACTATATCTTTGATTATCCGGCTGAAAAAGAATTGTATATCCGAGAGAGGATAGAATACATCAAGAAAAAAAGTGAAAACTCAGATGATGATTTCAAGGTTGTAGTGTTTGACCTTTATGACATTATGATTGACATTCTTATCAAAAAAGGATATTTAGAAAAGTGTTATCAGTTTGAAAAGACAAAAGGCTTTGAGAGAGTATCAAAATCCATCAGCAATATGTTGAGGATAACATCATCGGACAGTCTGATAGTGAATCATATCAGGGATAATACACCGGAGAAAGCAGTTGTGTTTATTACTGGTATTGGAAAGTGCTATCCGATATTGCGTTCACATACGGTACTGAATAATTTACATCAGGTCATAGATAATGTTCCGGTAGTGCTGTTTTATCCGGGCAATTATGACGGTCAGGAACTGGTGTTGTTTGGAGAGATAAAGGACGATAACTATTACAGAGCGTTCAAGCTCGTGGATTAAGAGGAGAGGGAATATGATTATCAAGAATATGTTTTCAAAGCCTATTGACAGAGATATTAAAGGCGTAATCAAAGTTGGTCAGGATGACGATGCAAATATTAAGCAGGAGCTTGAAGAATATGTTGTGACAAGAGAACTTCAGAAGCATTTTTCTGATTTCTTTGCAAGCTACAAGAGAGGAATTACTGGAAATACAGACAAGATGGGCGTGTGGATTTCCGGCTTCTTTGGAAGTGGTAAATCTCACTTCCTGAAGATTTTATCCTATCTCCTTGAAAATAAAGAAGTTGGCGGTAAGAAAGCGATTGATTACTTCGTAGATGATAATAAAATTTCTGACCAGATGGTACTTGCAGATATGAAACTGGCAGGCACGATTCCGACGGATGTTGTCCTTTTCAATATTGACTCTAAAAGCGAAGTGAATGGCAAACAGTCTAAGGTTGCTATTGTTTCCGTATTGCAGAATGTGTTCAATGAAATGCAGGGATTTAGTGGCTCTAATCCGTTCCTTGCAGATTTGGAACGCAAATTGACAGAAGAAGGAAAGTACAATTTATTCAAAGAAAAATTTGAAGATAGCTTTGGTTCTGCTTGGGAGGAATCACGTAGCGACTTTGATTTCATTCAGGACGATGTGGTAGAAGTCCTTGATGAGATTGGATTTATGAGCATAGAAGCCGGTAGAAACTGGTGTGAGAAAGCTACTGGAGAATATACATATAAGGTTGAGGATTTCGCCAGACTTGTTAAGAAATATCTTGATAAAAAAGAAAGCAATCATCATATTGTATTCCTGATTGATGAGATTGGACAGTACATAGGCGATGATTCCAAACTGATGCTGAATCTTCAGACCGTAACAGAAGATTTGGGTACTGCTTGCGGCGGTAAGGCTTGGATTATCGTAACAAGTCAGCAGGATATTGATTCGATTACAAAAACAAAAGGAAATGACTTCTCAAAGATTCAGGGACGTTTTGATACCAGACTTTCTCTTTCATCAGCTAATGTTGATGAGGTTATCAAAAAGAGAATCCTTGAAAAGAACGAAGCAGGAAAACAGACACTTACACTGCTTTACGATGATAAGGCGACAGTCATCAAAAACCTCATTCTGTTTAACGATGGAGTTGAAAAGAAATTATATTCAGACAGAGAAAATTTTGCGGACATCTATCCGTTTATTCCATATCAGTTTAATTTACTTGGAAGTGTGCTGACTTCCATTCGTACTCACGGAGCATCTGGCAAGCATCTGGCAGAAGGCGAGCGTTCTATGCTTGCATTGTTTAAAGAATCTGCCGTAAAAGTTATGAATGATGAGCCGGGAACGATTGTGCCATTTAATATGTTCTATGACGCCCTTGAGCAATTCCTTGACCATTCTCATAAGGGTGTTATTTCCCGTGCCTTAGATAATGAGTATCTGAATCCAAATCACGAAAAAGAATGTTTTGATGTTAATGTACTGAAAACACTCTTTATGATTAAGTACGTTAAGGAAATCAAAGCAAATATTGAGAATATCACAAGTCTTATGGTATCGAATGTAAATGATGACCGTATGGCACTTGCACAGCAGGTAGAGGACGCTTTAAAACGCCTTGTTCGTCAGACGTTGGTTCAGAAGAACGGGGATATTTATGTATTCCTGACAGATGAGGAGCAGGAAATCAACAGAGCGATTGAATCACAGAACGTGGATTCCGGAGAAGTCATTGCAAAGGTATCTGAGATGATTTTTGATGGTCTTTACGATGAAAAGAAGTATCGCTATCCGGCATTCAACGGAAGATATGCGTTTGCTTTTAATCAGGTTGTTGATGATAAACCATATAAGGCAAATCAGAATAATGATATAACATTGAAAATTCTTACTCCGAACAGCGATGAGCGAGCAGATGAAACGACAATGAGAATTCTGTCTGGTCAGTCAAGTTGCGTACTTGTAGTATTGCCTGACGACAGAACATTTCTTGATGAAATCCGTTCTGCTTTGCAGATAGAAAAATTTATCCGCTTTGATGCTACAAATGCAGTTACACAGTTTGAAAGCATTAAGGAAGCTAAGAAAGTGGAAATGCGTGAGAGAAACGGTGCTGCAAAACTGTTCCTTTCAGAAAGCTTGAAGAATGCAGAAATCTATGTGAATGGCGATAAAATTCAGAGCGGAGCAAAGGAAATTGCATCCAAGATAAATGAAGCACTCGGCAAGTTGGTTTCAACTGTTTATCATAAGTTGTCTTATATTGATGCGGCAATGAGTGAGTCGGATATTCGCACATTATTTAAGAATAATGGACAGCAGCTTACTCTTGCAGGTACAAATACCGCTAAGAATGAATTGGCTTTGCACGATGTCAATGATTATATTGCTTTGAACACACAGCGTCACATGAAAACTTCTATGAAGTCCATTCTGGAACGTTTCTTGAAAGCACCGTATGGTTTTGTAGAAGCTGATGTGCAGTGGCTTGTCGCTAAGCTATTCAAAGATGGCGAAATTGCAATGTTCGTTAATAACGATGCAGTTACATTGCTTTCAAAGACTCCGGAAGAAATTATCCGCTATTTGACACGCAAAGAGTTTAATGAAAAGCTGATGACAGAGAAGCGTGTAAAAGCGAATGAAAAGCAGAAGAAGTCTGTCCGTACAGTAATGAAAGAACTATTCAATGTTACTTCGGCAAGTGATGATGACGATGCGATTATGAGAAGTTTTCTTGGTTATGCATCAAATCTGAAGAATGACCTTGAAAAATTGGATATTCACTATGCGACACAGCCTGCATATCCGGGCAAACAGCTTATTGCTTCTGGTAAAAAGCTGATGGCTGATGTTTTGCAAATGAAATATTCCAATGAGTTCTTCGCAGGCATTGACCATAAGAAAGATGATTTCCTCGATTTTGCTGAGGATTATGAGCCTGTTAAAAAGTTCTTTGCAGGAGAACAGAAGGGCATATTTGATAAAGCTCTGAAGCTGATGAAGATTTATGATGACAGTAAGACATTCATTGTAAATAGTGAGATTGAAGCAGTTGTTGCGGACATCAAGTCTATTTTGAAGAAATCTGTTCCTTATTCAGAAATCTTTAAATTACCGGAGTTACTGGACACTTTTATCAATCTTTACAGCAAACTCCTTAATGAAATGCAGAAGCCGATAGATAATGCCATTCAAGAAGCAAGACAGCGTGTTTTTGAAGAATTGCAAGATAAGAAATGCCACGATAAATTGGCTGATAAATATGTAAATCTGTTCAGAGAAATCAGTGACAAGGCAATGAGATGTAACAATGTGGCTACACTGCAAAATATCAAAGTGGAAGCAGACGCACTCAAAGTCCGCTGCTTAAATGAAATTGAAAAAGAAGAAGCGAAAATCATTGCAGAGGAACAGCCTGTTCACGTTGCAGAAACTGGAAACTATGGTGGAGAAACGATTGCTCCGGCTGCACCTGCTCCAAAGGTAAAGAGAAAGAAAACGGTTAGCATTAAATCTATCAACAATGCGACAACTTGGCAGCTTGAGAATGAAGCAGATGTTAAGAAGTATATTGCAGAACTTGAGAAAAAACTGATGAATACTTTGGAAGAAGACACGATTATCAACATTGAGTTCTAAGAGATTGGGAGGTGTATGCCTTGTCAACAGAAAATTTTACAATATCTATTCAGGGAGATAGCGAAGGATATGTGACTTTTGAATGCCCATACTGCAATTCAGAATTTAAGTTGCAAGCCGGAGAATATCAAAATGACGACGAGCCTTTTGAAGAATTATTTTGCCCTTATTGTGGTCTGGCGAAAGAAAAGAATGAATTTTTATCATCAGATGTAATCGAGCAGGCACAGGCAATCGCTTATAACTATATGGTAGAAGAATTGAACAAGACCTTTAAGAAAATGCAAAGGTCGGTTAATCGTTCTAAAGGTTTGATAAAGATAAAAATGGATTATAAGCCATTGAAAAAGGTTGCAACGAAAGAATTAAAGGATAAGGATACCACAGAAACAGAGTTTAAGTGTTCCTGTTGTGGTCGCAGAGTAAAGGTACTTTATTGTGCAGGAGCAGCAAAGGTGTTTTGTCCGTATTGTGGGGTGGATATATGAACAGATTAGAATTAAGAAAACTGAGTTTAGAATTTCGCAGATTATCAAGCAATTTGCTTAATAGCACAGATGACACGGCGGATATAAATCTTTCTCGATTCCTCAAATTTATAGATGGAAACGAGTTAATATCTGGAATCATTCAGGATAAAATATCAGGTGTCGATTATGATTTTAAAGAATGCTATGATATTGGCTCTGATGATTGGGCTGATTATACTCCGCCAGTAGATGAAGCCTGCCATATAAAGGCACAGTATGATTATTTGAATTTTATAAATAATGAGAATACAGTTAATGTCAGAAGTCAGGCTATGAATTATTGTTGGTCTGATAAGAAAATAAATACAATTATACAAAATTTTCTTGATATGGCATTTAAGCCACTTATAGATTTTATTAACGACCAACTTTCGATGGAAATGATTGTTTATGATGAGGAGGCAAAAGCTATGGGCGGAAATACATATATTCAGAATATTGAAACTGTCAATGGCTCTGCGAGTCAGCAGAACAGTGGCGTGATAAATACTTATAACACTACAAATGATACAAGTTCTATGCTTGATTTGATTGATAAATTATTGGCTTCATTACCTGAGATACAAGGTGTTGATGCAGAAGAAATTGAGAATGTAAAAGATGATTTGGAAATGGTTCAGGAACAGTTGAAAACCGATAATCCGAAAAAGAACCGTATAGGAAAAGCTCTTGTAGGTATCAAAAAGTTTGCAGGCGATTTTTCTATGAAACTTGCAGTAACACTTGCTGCCGGAGCAGTTACCGGAGCAGATTGGGGTATGTTACTGCAACAGCTTGAAAACTTTATTAGATAAGAGATGGAGAAAGCAAGATGAATAAAACAGCAATAAAAAATTTTTCTGTATGGGCAAGGGAAAAACTTATATCAGATATCATCTATAAGGCAAGTATGATTGGTATCACGGAAGATGGAATTGCAGATGAGTTACCTCAGTCAACAAATGACTTGCATTTTTTTGATATTGGAACGAAGAATTATGCTGAGGTTTCTGGCAAAGAAATTGAACAACGTGATGCATTAGTTAGTGCAATTAAGAAAAAAGAAAGAGACATTCAAAATTATAAAGAAGCATTTAGATATCTGATTGAAGAAGTTGCATATACTTGGTTCAATCGTCTAATTGCGATTCGTTTTATGGAAGTAAATGATTATTTGCCTTCCGGTGTTCGTGTGCTTTCTTCTGAAAATAAAGCAAAAAAAGAGCCTGATTTGGTAACGGCACCGTTTGATACCGATTTGGAATTTACATCATCTGAACAGGATAAAATAATCCAACTGAAAGACGATAATGAATTAGATGAGTTGTTCCGTATTCTTTTCATTAAGCAGTGCAATAAACTTCACGATATTTTACCTGATTTATTTGAAAAGACAGATGATTACTCAGAACTATTGCTTACAATTCCGTTCACAGACCCAGATGGAATTATATATCATCTTGTGAACGATATTGAAGAAGTTGATTTCCGCATTAACGATGAAATGTATACCGATGATGGAAAAATAAAAGCTGATGGTCAGGTCGAAATTATTGGTTGGTTGTATCAATATTATAATATTGAACCAAAAGCAGCAGTTTTTGGACGAGCAAGCGGCAAGAAAATATCGAAAGAAGAAATTCCGGCAGCAACACAGCTTTTTACACCGGATTGGATTGTTCGTTATATGGTTGAAAATTAATTGGGTAGAATTTGGATAGAGGGGCATCCAGATAATTCTTTGAAAGATACTTGGAAATATTATATTGATGAAGCAGAGCAAGAACCTGATGTTGTAGCTAAACTTGAAGAAATTAAATCAACATATAAGGAGTTAGCACCGGAAAGCATTAAGATAATAGACCCGTGTATGGGTAGTGGTCATATTCTTGTGTATGCTTTTGATGTACTTATGCAGATATATGAGAGCTATGGATATACGCAGAGAGATGCTGCACGTAGTATATTGAAAAATAATATTTTTGGTCTTGATATTGATAAACGTGCATATCAGCTTGCTTATTTTTCAATAATGATGAAAGCTCGTTATTATAATCGAAGAATTTTAACTGAGGGAATAGAACCGAACTTATGCTTTGTTCAAAATAGTACGTCGTTGTCAGAGTCTGCACTTGAGAAAATGGGGGACTGCAAAAATATTACCCAACAGCTTATTTCTGATTTTAAGTATGCAGCCGAATATGGAAGTGTAATGACAGGTTCTTTGTCGGAAGATGATTTAAAAATAATAAGCAACCAAGTTGGTTATATAGAAGAACACAAGAATGATGGCAACTTAATTGATATTATGAATTGCAATGAGGTTATTTCAAACCTTGCACCGTTGTTAAAACAGGCGATTATGCTTACACAGAAATATGATATTGTTGTTACAAATCCACCGTATATGCCGGTAAGCAATGCGGAAACGAGATTGAATGACTATGTTAAGAAAAAATATCCTGACAGTAAAACGGACTTATTTGCAGTATTTATTGAACGATGCAAGGAAATGTTGAAAGTAAACGGATACCAAGCAATGATAACAATGCATTCTTGGTTATTTATTTCCTCTTATGAGAAGTTACGTAAGAAAATATTATTGTCTGACATAATTAGTATGGCACATCTTGGAGCAAGGGCATTTGATGAGATAGCAGGCGAAGTTGTTCAAACTACAAGTTTTGTTATGAGAAAAAGTTATCTCGAAGAGTATAAAGGAACATATTGTAGATTGATAGAACCAACGTCTGAAAAAGGTAAAGCAGATGAATTTTTGGCTGAGAATAATCGTTATTATGCTAAACAAAAGGATTTTGAGAAAATACCGGGAATGCCAATTTCTTATTGGGTTAGTAAACAGATAATTAAAGCGTTTGATAAATATCCTTCCTTGGGAGAAATGGCATTAGCAAGAAATGGAATGAAGACAGGAGATAACAATCAATTTGTTCGTTTATGGTGGGAAGTCGCAGATAGCAAATTTAATTCAAAAGCGAATTCTACTAATGAAGCCGTGCAATCAGGAGCAAAATGGTTCCCATATAACAAGGGTGGAGAATATCGCAAATGGTATGGTAATAATGATTGCGTGGTTAATTGGGAGAATGAGGGAGCTTGCGTAATTGGAAAAGCAAAAATTGAAAAACGAAATGTACAGGATTACCCTAATAAATTAAAGTTTTTGCCATCTGCAACTTGGTCACTTATTACATCAAAGCCAGCATTTAGATATAAAAAATGCAATATTTCGGATATTGCAGGAATGTCATTTTACCCATATGATGATAATCTATATTACTATTTAGGCTTTTGTAATACAATAATTGCTTCTGAAATATTAAAGTTAATAGCTCCTACAATCAATTTTCAGGCAGGGGATATTTCCAGATTGCCTATAATTATAGAGAATGATAAGAAAGAAATAATTGAAAATTTAGTAAAAATGTGTATTGATATAGCTTCAAAGGAATGGGATTCTTTTGAAACTTCTTGGGACTTTAAAAAGCATCCATTGGTTTGTTATGAAGCAGATAAGGTGTCAGTAGCTTTTGAGATGTGGACAAAAGAATGTGCTGAGCGTTTTAATCTGCTTAAAACTAATGAAGAAGAACTTAATCGCATTTTTATTGACATCTACGAATTGCAGGACGAATTGACACCGGAAGTAGAAGATAAAGATGTTACGGTTCGTCAGGCTGATTTACAGAGAGAGATTAAGAGCTTAATTTCTTATGCAGTTGGCTGTATGTTTGGTCGTTATTCTCTTGAACGTGAGGGGATTGTATATGCAGGTGGAAACTTTGATGATGTTTATTGGAAGTATAAAGGGCAGGCTGCATTAGACAAAAATGGCGAAGCAATAGAAGGCAGTTATGCTGGTATATCTCTTGCGGATTATCATTATCCTAAATTCCATGATACTGATGATTGGAAAACTGCAACAGAATTATCATTTGAACCTGATGCGGATAACTGTATTCCAATTACGGACGAGGAATATTTTGAAGATGATATTGTCGGTCTGTTTTGTGCTTGGCTGAAAAAGGTTTACGGAGAAGATACGCTTGAAGAAAATCTTGATTTTATTGCGAATGCCCTTGGTAATAAAGGAAAGACAAGCCGTGAAGTAATCAGAAATTATTTCCTGACAGATTTCATCAAAGACCATATTAAGACTTATCAGAAACGCCCGATTTATTGGCTTTTTGATAGTGGTAAGCAGAATGGGTTTAAGGCTCTTGTTTATATGCACCGTTGGAACGCAGACACCATTGGTAATGTTCGAGTTGAGTATCTGCATCGTATTCAGCGTGTGTATGAAAAAGAGATTGTCCGTATGCAGGAAATTATAGACAACAGCCATGATAACAAGGAAATTTCCAATGCCACAAAGCGTAAGGAAAAACTCCAGAAACAGATTAAGGAAACCAAAGACTATGATGCTAAAATCGCTCACTTAGCTCTTTCCCGTATCGACATTGACCTTGATGATGGCGTAAAAGTCAATTACGAAAAAGTCCAGACCGCCGATGGAAAGAAAATGCAGATTTTAGTAAAGATATAAGTGAGGTGGATATGATGGGTAAATGTGCATTATGTGGCGAAGATAAGGAACTGCAACTTAGCCATATTATTCCTAAATTTATAGGGAAATATCTGAAAAATACTTCGATAGGCAATATTCGCAGTCACGAAAATCCGAACCGAATTGCTCAGGACATCGAAAAGCATTATATGCTTTGTCACGATTGCGAAGAATTATTTAGTGCGTCTGAAAGATATTTCGCTAATACTGTCTTTTATCCGTATAAGCGAGATAAACACGAAATCTTTAACTATGACGAAAAACTTTTTTATTTCCTTACATCGTTATCTTGGCGAAGCCTTTATTTGGATATTGTAAATTTTGTTCGTGAAAAAAGTCTGAAACTGGATGTAATAGAAAGAATGATTGAAGCCGAAGGGATTATGAGAGATTTTCTCCTTAGCAAAAGAACGGATTTAAGCAATATTGAACATCATATTTTCTTCTTTGAACGAATAATGAATGTGAACGCACCTGATGATAATTTGTTAAAAACAGGACGACCTCATACCACCATTCATCGTTCTTTAACTTCGTATTCTGGCTACTCGGATAATACGATTTATACAATCTCAAATCTTATGGGTATTGTTGTAGTTACTCTATACTCAAAAGACGTGGATGAAATATGGAAAAACACACAAGTATTTAATGAAAAAAATATATTGGTAGCAGCAAACCAAGAAGTACAGAGTAGATTAGGAAATGAATTCGTATTTTGGATGGAACAATGTGAAAAAGATATAAATGTAATCAGCGAAGAAACGGAACAGAAAATATTGAAAAAGGTAATAGATTTAGGCGACGATATAAAAGAATATGCGATTTATCAGGATATTGTTGATGACAATCAGCTTGAAATTGATTTATAAGGCAGGTCAAACATGGCAGAACTAAACTTAAAACAGATTACAGACAAATTAAATAGTGAGTTTGCAAGTGATGTCCGTAAACTTGTGTTTTGGTATGATGCCAATGCGGAGTTTCAGGAGGATATTGACAGCATAGAATTGGAAAATGCAAAGGTTCTGCATCTTGAGCCGGACAATCAGTTCTATATCAAATACTTCTTGGAACGAGAGGATACGACAACCAATTATCTTGTGTACGCTCCTTTTGCAAAACCGAACATAAGGGACAACCATCTTGCAGATACAATCCGATATTCTAAAGAATTTTTTGCTGACCGTGCTTCCTTGCTCACGCTTGATTTGGGGATTGATGAACGGTACAAGCCTGTTATTCAGCATTATATTAAATTCTTTGCGAATAAAGACAGAACGCAGAAATTCTATGATTTGGAAATAGAGAATTTCAACAGAAGCACGATTGAAGTTGCATTGATGAGTGTGCTTTGCAAGGATAAGACCGCTTCGTTTGAAGAAGTGCTGCGTTCAATTTTAACAGACGATGGCTTGCTGGATAACAAATACCTAACAGAGTTTGAGAAGTATGATTTGCTTTCTGCATTCTGGCAGCAGGCAGATGTGGCATTTGGATATAATGACCCGAAGCCAACACTTGAAAAACTCGTTATCACGATGTTTGTTACATATGCGGCTAAGAGTATTCATACGGATATGCCGCAGGCTTGGAAACCATTTATTTCTTATAAATCCGGTAATATCATTGCATTTATGGATAACCTGATGAACAGTTATCTGTATGGTACACGTTTTGATGAGATTTCAGAGATTATCTATAATGCAATTAACGGTAAAAATTATCTTGAGAAGATGGAAGTGGAAACACTTGTAGCTTGCAATATCTTTGCAGGTGTTGATGAACTTCTGATTAGTTGGATTATCGGCAGACTTGAGAATGAGGATATAGGAGCAAAGCTGAATGGAAAGACGATTCCGGAGCTTTGTGTAGAACGCAGGAAGCAACATTTTGGAAAGAACTTCCGCAATGAGTATTTCATTCTTCAGAATGCCTTTGATATGATTGCTGAAGGTAAGTATCAGCCAGTTAGCGGTATCAAAAACTTGGTTAAGGAATATACGGAGTCAACTTATAAGATTGACCGTTATTATAGATACTTTTATTTTTACTTCGATAAATTGGAAGATACCACACAGTTTGAAAAAATCAGGGAACTGGTTGAGAATATCTATACGAATGAGTATCTGAATCGGATTACAGTGAACTGGAACAATGAGCTTGCAGACGCAGATGGAGAAACAGGACGTACGTTGCAGAGAGATTTCTTTGCAAGGCACATCAATTACTCAAAGGATAGAGTAGTAGTTATTATATCTGATGCACTCCGTTATGAGGTTGCACATACCCTGTTTGAAAAAATGCAGGCAGATGAGAAGTGCAATGCTTCTATCGGAGCAATGCAAGGTGTTCTTCCATCTTATACACCGTTAGGTATGGCTTCCCTGCTTCCGCATAAGACGATTGAATATAGTTCATCTTATGATGTGCTGGTTGACGGAAAAGCGTGCAGTTCCACGGAGCAAAGGGAATCTATTCTGAAAGAGTATAAAGTAAGCAGTAAGTGCATTCAGTTTGATTCAATGAAAACAATGAAACAGGCAGACCTTCGTTCTATCTTTACAGGACAGGACGTTGTGTATATTTATCATAATCAGATAGATGCCCGTGGAGATAAAGCGGCTTCTGAAAATGAAGTCTTTACTGCTTGCGAAGAAGCAATTGAAGAGATTTATACTTTGATAAAGAGAATTGCATCGCAGGCAAATACTTATCATTTTATTGTGACGGCAGACCACGGATTTATTTATAAGAGAGACAAAATTCAGGCAACAGATAAGATTGCCGGAGCTGCTTCAAAATCAAACAGTGTTGGACAGCGTTATTCCATATCTGCCGAAGAAATCAAGGCAGACGGAGTTTGCCATACAACAGTTGGTAAGGTACTTGGTAGTGTCGATGAACGTATCGTGTCATTCCCTCTTGCTTCAGATATTTTCAAGGTGGCAGGAGCAGGACAGAACTATGTTCATGGCGGCTGCTCTCCGCAGGAAATGCTTGTACCGATGATTGATGTGAAAGTGGATAAGGGCAAAAAGGAAACAAGCCTAGCAGAAATTGCTCTTGTAAGTTTGACTTCAAAGATTACAAATCTTATCACGACACTGGATTTTGTTCAGACAGAGCCGGTAAGTGATATTGTGAAAGAAACAAGTTACCGAGTATATTTCATTTCTGATAATAACGAGAAGATTTCTAATGAGAATATTGTTATTGCAGATAAGAAAGATAAAGATACGACGAAGCGTATGTTCAGACTCCGCTTTAACTTTAAGAACAAGAAATACGATAAATCACAGAAATACTACTTGGTTGCTTATGACGATAAGAATGATATAGAAGTTCTTCGTCACGAGATTATTATGGATATTGCATTTGCCGATGATTTTGGATTCTTCGGGTAATATCTGAAAAGGGGGTATCGCCTTATGGGAAGATGGGGCTTTTCTGATGCCTTAGCCTTTGCAGTTGCAATGACTGTTCGGGATATGAGCAGAGAGAAAGAGAAAAGACTGATTAAAACACAGAAGTTTTATCAGGAATGTTATGAAAAGATAGCCAGTGATAGCGAACGGGCATTCAATATTGTATCAAAGGTTGTAACAAAGGCATCACGCCGATATATTCCGAATGAGATAGCTTCGGGCAGTACCTACCTTGCGTTATATGCGTTTGCTCTTGTCATCGAAAGACAGGGCAGAGTGACAAAAGAGCAGAGTAAAATTATTAGGATTTACTTCAATAATATGAGCTTCCCATTTTCGGAGAGTGCATATTTAAGTGCAGCGAGAACCGGAGGAGAGGTTGGCAATTTCCGAAATGTCATATCTATAAGTAAGAGTTATGCAGGTGGCTTTTGGGTCAACTTCTTCCGGGCATTATACAAGTCCGGAACGCAGAAAGATTTGCAGGATATGATTGATTATACGACGTCAATCGTTATGCGGTTTTCGATTCTTGGAAATCCTGACAGTAACATTTCCAATGCAATATGTCAGAACTTTATTGACAGCGTAAATTATCAGATTAACCAAGTGCGTGAGATTTCCATTAAGGAAGTGGATTGGCTTGGGGTGATACCGATAGAAGACCGTTTGGAAGAAATGAAGTTTTTCTATGAGGATTTGATTGACAGGTCAAACATTACAAACGACATTTCAAAAGAAGAATTGCTTCCGTATTTGGAACTTCAGATTTTGAATTGTATCTGCGATGTTGTAATGATGACGAAACAGCCAAAGTCCGTGAAACTGAGAATGATGAATGATGCCGTCAGACTTTCAGGCATACATACTGGTGTAACACCGGAACAATATGTAAGAGAGATTGCTAACAATACGGAGATGGGGCAGTTTTATAAAACAATGTTCTCATCAGGTAATCCATTGGGTTCATTTTGGCTCGTGATTTTTACAATGGGTGGACAGCTTTATGGAACGGACGCAACTGATGAACCGATTGGAATTGTCAATAATATTTTTTCTATCCTGATTCAGATTGAGAATTATCTTGATGAAAAGTATAACTTCTTAGGAAAAGACAGCATAGCGAAAGAATATATGTTGCATATTATCGAGCAGCTTGCCGATAAGTGCGATGAGGAGGATTAGATTATAATGGATAACATTGAAAAAGATATAGCTCAGGGCTATGCCGATTTTGCAGATGATGAAGGAAGCATAGAAGAAGTAGAAACAGAGGAAAATATTGTAACAGAGAATAGCACATCATTTAGCTTTGAAGAAACTACCAATTTTTCTGAGATGAGTGATATAAACAGAAAACTCCGTACTTATTTTGATGGAAAAATTGTCCGTAAGGATTTGACGAAATCCATCAAAGAGGGAGCGAATGTTCCGGTTTATGTGCTTGAATTTTTACTGGGACAGTATTGCAGTTCTGATGACCCATCTATCATCGAAGAAGGTGTGGCGAATGTAAAAAGAATACTGGCAGACAATTATGTACGACCAGACGAAGCACAGAAAATTCTTTCCCTGCTCCGTCAAAGGGGAAGTCATACAGTCATTGATAAGATTACGGTTAATCTAAATATTAAAAAAGATACTTATGAAGCAGAGTTTTCTAACCTTGGAATTAAAGCAATTCCGATTAGCGAAGATTATCCGAGCAAATTTGACCGTCTGCTTTGTGGAGGTATCTGGTGTATTGTTCAGCTTGAATATGAATACATAGAGGAAGATAAGAATGCTTCTCCTATCCATATCCGTAAACTTACACCGATTCAGATGCCGCACGTTGACATCAATGAACTGAAACAAGGGAGAAAGGCGTTTACAAAAGATGAATGGATAAGCGTAATGCTCCGTTCCATCGGTATGGAACCGGATACACTGACCGAAAGAGAAAAGTGGTTGCTTCTTGCCCGTATGTTACCGCTCGTAGAAAATAATTTTAATTTGTGTGAACTCGGACCGAGAAGTACAGGTAAATCTCATTTATACAAAGAAATTTCACCGAACAGTATTCTTGTTTCCGGTGGTCAGACAACAGTAGCAAATCTGTTCTACAATATGGCAAGAAAGACAGTTGGTCTTGTCGGTTTGTGGGATTGTGTCGCTTTTGATGAGGTTGCAGGTATCAATTTCAAAGATAAAGACGGTATCCAGATAATGAAAGATTATATGGCTTCCGGTTCTTTTGCCCGTGGAAAAGAAGAAAAGTCTGCTTCTGCATCAATGGTATTTGTGGGTAATATCAATCAGAGTGTTGATGTGCTGTTGAAAACATCGAGTCTGTTTGCTCCGTTCCCGCCGGAAATGGGAACAGATACAGCGTTCCTTGACCGTATGCACTGCTATATTCCGGGTTGGGAAATTCCAAAATTCAGACCGCAGCACTTTACAAATGATTATGGTTTTATCAGTGACTATCTTGCAGAGTTTATCAGAGAACTTCGTAAAGAACAGTATGGCGATGCCTTGGATAAATACTTCCGCCTTGGAAAGAACTTAAACCAGCGTGATACGATTGCAGTCAGAAAGATGGTCGGTGGATTTATCAAGCTGCTTTATCCTGATGGAGAATATACCAAGGAAGAACTGGAAGAAGTTTTAAAGATTTCTCTCGAGATGCGTCGTAGAGTCAAGGAACAGTTGAAGAAACTTGGCGGTATGGAGTTCTATGATGTGAATTTCTCATACATTGACAATGAAACATTTGAGGAATTCTATGTATCCGTGCCAGAGCAGGGCGGTGGAAAACTGATTCCGGAAGGAATGTGTAATCCGGGACAAGTCTATACCGTGGCTCAGGGTAAAACGGGTATGCTTGGTGTATTCCGTTTGGAATCTCAGATGATGCCGGGTAACGGAAAGTTCGAGCGTTCCGGTTTAGGCTCTGATGGAAAATGTAAAGAAGCAACGAATACTGCGTTTAATTTCTTGAAAGCCAATTCTAACCGTATCAGTGGCTCTATCAGTACAACGACAAAGGATTATATCATCAATTACCAAGACTTGCAGGGCATTGGTATGACAGACAAATTGGCATTGCCAACACTGATTGCTTTATCTTCAGTGGCATTAGGTAAACCTGTTGCAAGCAGTCTTGCAGTTCTTGGAGAAATCAGTATCGCAGGAACACTTATCAAAGTTGATGAGCTTGCAAACAGTTTGCAGGTATGTTTGGACAGTGGGGCAAAGAAAGTTTTGCTCCCTATTGTATCAGCAGCAGACATCGGAGCAGTTCCATCGGATTTAATTGGCTGCTTTAATTTGATTTTCTATTCCAGTGCGGAAGATGCAGTATATAAGGCATTGGGCGTGGAATAAAAGGATAATGCGATGATAGATTTTAAATTGTGCAGACGGTCTGCACAATTAGGAAGGAGTCAATATGCTTACACCGTCAAATCAATATTTGCAGGCAGTAGAGGAAATAAATGATTATGTCAATCAGGCTAAATGCAGAGCTTCTGTCAGTGTAAATAATGAGATAATGAAAACAAATATATTTATTGGAAATGTTATTATCCGCAATTCTGAGTGGGGAAATAAATTTGTAGAAAATCTGTCTAAGGATATGAAGATGAGATTTCCAAGTGCAAAAGGTTATTCTGTCAGAAATTTAAAATATATGAAGAAATTTGCACAGATTTTCACGGAAGATGATGTAGACGAGTACGGATTGGGAAGAATTACTTGGAGTCATCATCAGATATTGATGAGTAAAGTGTCAAATCGAGAAGAATATATATGGTATCTGGAAAAAACTTTGGAACATAAGTGGTCAGTTGATGATTTGACTTCCCAAGTTAAGAGTCAATTATATGAGCGACAGGCAGTTGCTAATAAAATATCAAATTTTGAAAGACGATTACCGGCTGAACAAAAGGATATGGTATTAAGCACAATGAAAGACCCATA
>ERZ832317.3166-NODE-3166-length-17694-cov-27.001020_pt1 | contig 17694 bp, 14 predicted proteins | sample MGYA00519695_ERZ832317 | MGnify/ENA primary metagenome ERZ832317 (study PRJEB31850, sample SAMEA3708726) | human gut metagenome | biome: human gut; feature: human-associated habitat; material: faeces | place: China | collected 2014 ...
ACGCCGGTATCTTCTGCCACAACAACCCGTGGATCAGCTGCGCCGAGGCAACGCTGGGTCACGGCGACCGCGCCTTTGCGGTCTACCGCAAGACCTGCCCCGCCTACATCGAGGACATCTCTGAGATCCACCGCACCGAACCCTACGTTTACAGCCAGATGGTGGCAGGCAAGGACGCCCCCACCTTCGGCGAAGCCAAAAACAGCTGGCTGACCGGCACGGCAGCATGGACCTTCTTCAACATCAGTCAGTACATTCTGGGCATCCAGCCCACCTTGGACGGCCTGCGGGTGGACCCCTGCATCCCCCACACCCTGACCGGCTACACGGTCACCCGCCGCTTCCGTGGCGCAGAGTATCGCATCACGGTGGACAACGCCGCCGGGGTTCAGCACGGCGTCAAGGCGGTTACCGTAGACGGCAAGGCCATCTGCGGCAATGTGCTGCCGCTGGCTGCCGCCGGGACCGAGGTAACGGTGCAGGTAACTATGGGTTAAACCGACTTTTTCTGCTTCCTCATATTATTCTCCTTTTCATAACCAACGCCGCCGCGCAGCCCCCCCTGCACGGCGGCGTTGGTTTCACAGCTTATCCGACCGTACAACGATCAAAAATGCGCTCCGCGTTGCTCTGCGCATAGATAGCGGAATTATTATTTTAATTTGCATGGGGCTGTTGCACAAGCCCAACAAAAAGGCCAGAGTTATTTAGCCAAAAGGCTTTACAACTCTGGTCTTTTGCTTTAACGTTAACAGTGCAAAAATGAAACGGATAAAGCAAGAACAGCATATCGAAATTGAGGAGAAAAGTCAACAGTTAAAATTTCGAATCTTCGTAGTCTCCACTTTCACATAGGCATCATCAGGCACCTTGGGGAGATACTTCATCAGGAAATCAACATCCTGCTGGATTCGCCGGACGGCAGCTTCCAGTGCAGAATAGTTGATTCCGTAGATGCGTTTCTGCAGAGCAGAGCGGTCCTCCGGGTGCAGAATCTCGTGCACAATCTGTTTGCGGTTCGGAAAATCGGCTCTGGCAAGGCGGTGCATATCGGCATCACGGACTTTGAACTGCCCGGACAGGATCTTCTCCTGCATACCGGGCATCATCTGCTCCATGATCTCCAAGCCCCGCATGAACTTTTCCGAGCGGACAACATAGGATTCACTGACATTGTTCCGCTCCGCAATCTGCTTACGAACGCTGTTTTCCGTAGCAGTGGGAGGAATTGTGTCATTTTGACACAATTCCTCCTGAACAGGTTCTTCGGTAGTAACCGTATACTGGTTGTTGCCGTTTCCACCGGGCTTTCGATGCTCCACACTGTACTGTTTTCCAATGAGAAACTTCTTCTGCTCCGGGGTGAGGTTGCGCCGCCCCAACTGGTTCTTACAAATCCAAGCGAGAACTTCTTCTCTGCTTTCAAACGGGAGCGGTATGGTGGAGAAATAAATCTCCGGGTGTTTCTGGAGGATGGCATAACGGCTGTGACCATCAACAAGGGAATTGCCCAGATACTCATAGAAGATTATACCTATTTACTTCTTTCTGCGTTTGCCACATTGTGGACATCCATGTCCGTTTACACGACTTCGAATCTCAGATTCCCAATGATTTCCGCATACAGAGCAAACCCACCAAGCGTGTTTTCCGCTTTTGGGTAAGACTTTTCGGGGGTCTAATTCGGTATTTCTCTCATAGTCCCATTCGTTAAGAAGCTCTGGATATAGGGTGGCCAAATCATTTATGCCTGTCTTAGGGACTCGTCCACTACAACAAGGACAACCAATTCCTCTTTTTCTGTTATTGGGACTTGCTTGCCATTCATAACCGCATTTCGGGCAAAGCCACCAGACAGGTTTGAATTTTCCGGCGGTTATATCATTTGGGGTTAAACCGCTATTTTTTGTGGGATGCCATTCTTTGGAAAGTTCTGGCATGGTTTCAGCGAGTGAACCAACCTTTTTAACTACACCTTGTGTAAAACTTTTTCCACGGTGTTTTTTTGAACATTCAGCGCACCCAAAGCGCCCTTTTCGTGTCATGCTGTTAATGCTACATTTCCATTCGTGTCCACAATCTGGACATTTCCACCAGACGATTTCATTTGAACTGACGGTAAACATGTCTGGAGTTAAGTCCTGATTCTTCACATAGTCCCATTTTGAGGCAACGTCTGGACGTAAAATTGCGAGGGAATTATCAATACTTGTCAAATATCCTAAGATTTGCGGGCGGTCACGTTCGATATTTACATCGATTTGACTGTGAATATGTCGAGGATCTGTTCGAGTCCACATATTGGAGGAAGCATCTATAGAATCGAGAATGACTTTAAGGGCGGTTTCGAGTTCGCCTGTCTTTTTGACTTTTGAAATGGTATAAACCACATCAGCAGTTTGCGCATTGTCAACCCAATTGCGAGTATTCTTCTCTTTGATACGGATGAGCTTCACATGATTTTCTTGACATAATTTATATTTGCGGATGTCCCGTTCATACTGATCATCCGATTGGTGCCAGTTTGCACCATCAAACTCAATTCCGGTATGAATAGAGGGAATATAAATATCGAGTTCCATAGAACCCAGAAAAACGGGTTTGTATTTGTTGATAGCATCGGAATAGAGCTTATGAACGTAAAAGAAGGTAGCCTGCTCGGGGAAAGAGGTTTGGACTCTTAAATTGCAAATAGGGCATTGTGTGTTATCTGTATTGCGGTCATGGATAGTGGCTTGATATTCGTGACCGATAGGGCAAAGCCACCATACACGTTTTCCGCTTCCAGCAGTTACGTCATACGGTGTCAGCGGAGCATTCTTAGATGGATGCCATTCGACAGAAAGGCTGGGATTGACCGAAGCTAAATCATTGAATCCTTTTAACACTTTATGCCCTGAGCAGTAGTAGCATGCACTTCCACGTCGCGTCCGCCGTTCAACAGTTTGCTCATAGGAATGTCCCCGTGAACAAAGCCACCAAACTTTCTTTTTGCTGTACGCTGTTATGCTGGAAGGTTTAAGTTCTGTATTTTTGTAAGGATGCCATTCGGTTGCGATGTCTGGAAAAAGAGTTTCGAGGTCATTATAACCAGTGAGCACTTTTCTATGGGAACAGTAAGGGCAACCATAACCTCGTCCAACATGAAGATTTATGCTCTGTTCGTAAGAGTGCCCTTTGCAACAAATCCACCAGACTTTTTTTGAAGAGCCTGCTACGACAGCATCAGGTGAGAGTGGATGATTTTTGCTGAAGTCCCATTCATTGATGCAGGCAGGATATTGTGAAAGTAAATCGTTTTGACCTTTAACAAGCTTGACCATGGTAGTCCCTCATATCATCTATGAATCAAAATAGTTAACTCTACCATTTTAATATAGCATAATGAAAATCAAAATCCAGTATAATTAAAAAATTAGTCAGCAGGGTTTGGGGCAGGCACGCCCCAACAAGATCACTTCGGAAATGCAGACGCATTGCAGAAGTGAAGTCCCAGTGGAGCACAACATTTTCAAGAATTGAAAATTTGTGGCCACGGGACGGTTCTTGCCCTCTACCGCTGCGCTCAAAACGCATTTTCAACAAATGTTTCCGAATTGTTAAGACGCAAAAAAAAAATAAGTAGAGGTTGTGCTGCTCATGTAAGGGGACCACTGTTTGCTCCGAACGAAGTTCCTACCCCTGTTTGTGCAGCGGCGTTGTCCAGCTCGCTCACGGAAAGTGTGAGGTCATGGCACGGTATCACGTTCAGACGGCTTATTCAAGATTCAAGGTGCGGTATGAAGAAAGCCGGGCGCAGTGCGGACACTACGTTCTGCTTCTTTCAAGCACGAGAATAACACTTTGAAGTTGTGCAGTCAACAACCGTAAATAAAATTCGGAGATTTGTACAACCACATAAGGTTCTATTTGTAAAAAAATACCGCCCACGCAGCGCAGCGATGGATTTTGTCGGGTGAATCGGCGGCAAAATGATTCGGTGCGGTTGCGGGGCGGCTGTTTAGCATACTAAAGTGGCCGGGATGGGTAAGAGAATACCATGAGAGGTGGTATTCTGTCAAGCAGGTAACTTGCAATTTAACAGAGACCACAAAGTGTAATCTTTTCTATTGTTAAAGATGCACGAAGATTTTCTGGACCTGTTACAAAAAGCAGCCACCTAGGCAACGCACAGCATTGCTCGCATGGCTGCGGAAACGGGAGGTTTTTACTTATTTTTCAGCTGATCCAGCTTTTTGTAGAGGGCGATCATCTCCTCAACCATCGTCTTGGTCAGCTCGGCGCTCATCAGTTGGTCCTCAGCGTGGGCCAATACCAGGCGAACAGTGGTCTCGACGCCCTGCCCTTCGGCCTCAATCATGGCCGTGTGGGCATGGTGCCCTTCGACAAAGTAGCCGTCGGCTTCTTTGAAGAGCTTTTCGGCTTCGTCGTATTTGCCCTCTTTGGCCTTATAAAGGGCCTCCATGAAGGTGCTCTTGGCGCTGCCCGCCGCAGTGATCAGTTGAAAAACCTGCAGTTCTTCCTGTTCCGTCATTTCTGCCATAGTGATATCTCCTTTGTGCTGTTTTTACGTATTGTTTATGTGAGGTCTTCGCCGTTGGAAGTGATTACCTTTTTATACCAATAGAAACTATCCTTGCGGCTGCGGGCTAGGGTGCCATGGCCCTCATCGTCCCGGTCTACATAGATGAAGCCGTAGCGCTTTTTCATCTCGCCGGTGCCGGCCGAGACCAGATCGATGCAGCCCCAAGGGGTATAACCCATCAGAGGGATGCCGTCTTCCTCCACCGCGGCTTTGAAGGCCCGAATGTGCTCTCGCAGGTATTCGATGCGGTAACTGTCGTGGATGGAACCGTCCGTCTCAACGGTGTCCGTTGCGCCCAGGCCATTCTCCACAATGAACAGCGGCTTCTGGTAGCGGCCGTAGAGCAGCCGCAGCGTCAGCCGCAGGCCCATCGGATCCACCTGCCAGCCCCACTCGCTGGAGGGCAGGTAGGGGTTGACCACGCCAGCCACCACATTGCCTTTGGCCTGGCCTGCCTCGGTGGGACGGCCTGCCTGCACCATCGACATATAGTAGCTGAAGCCGATGTAATCCACCGTACCGCGGCGCAGCAGGTCGAGGTCGCCCGGCTCCATCTGGATAGCTATGCCGTGGCGCTCCAGATTTTTCAGCAGGTGGGGCGGATATTCGCCGCGGGACTGCACGTCGGCGAAGGCCAGCATGGTGGACATCATGTCGTCAGCGGCCTTAGCGTCCAGTGGGTGACAGGTTTCGGGGTAGACCACGCCGAACAGGGTCATGCAGCCGATTTTGTTCTCCGGATCGATCTGGTGGCCCAGCAGCACCGCTTTGGCGCTGGCTACAAACTGGTGATGGGCTGCCTGGTAGATGACTTGCTCCCGATTTTCGCCGGGAGTGATCAATAGGCCGGCCGGGTTCCAGGGGCCAAATTCGATGGCGTTGATCTCGTTGAAGGTCATCCAGTATTTGACCTTGCCTTTGTATTCGGTGAAGATGGTGCGGCAGTAGCGCTCGAAGAAATCCACCAGCTTGCGGCTGCGCCATGCGCCGTATTTCTGCACGAGGCCGAGGGGCATCTCGTAGTGGCTGATGGTCACCACCGGCTCAATGCCGTACTTATGACACTCGTCAAACAGGTCATGGTAGAATCGGAGGCCGGCGGGGTTGGGAGAGGGTTCGTCCCCCTGAGGGAAGATGCGGCTCCACGCAATAGAAGTACGGAAGCACTTGAATCCCATCTCGGCAAAGAGCTTGATATCCTCCTTGTAGCGGTGGTAGAAGTCGATCCCTTCGTGGTTAGGGTAGTAGAGGCCATCCACCACACCGTCGGTGATCTGGCGCTTTTTGTCCTTGCTGCCGATGGTCATCACGTCGGCGATATTTAGACCCTTTCCGTCCTCGCGGTAAGCGCCCTCGCACTGGTTGGCGGCCACCGCGCCGCCCCACAAAAAGTCTTTGGGAAGGCTCATGGATTTTGCTCTCCTTTCGTTTTCGGCTTATTCTTGGAACAGTTTCATAAAATGGAGATACTGCCGCCGACTGATAATCCGCTTGACCCGCACTTCGTCGGTAATCAGGGCGGTGGTCAGCTGGTAAAACTTCTGGGTTTGGGCCGAGGTGGAGTCATAGATAGCCACTAGGATCACAAGCTGGACCTTGTTGACCGACCAGAGGACGGGCTTGTCCAGAATGCCGACGCAGACCACGTTCTCATTGACTAGGTTGTCAGCCGGGTGTGGGATGGCCACCAGGTGGCCGAAGTCGGTGCCGCCCATCGCCTCCCGCTCCAGCACCGAGTCACAGAAGCCCTCAGGCAGGGGGTAAACTTTGCCCATCAGCTGACACATCTGCCGGATGACTTCCTCCCGTGTGTTTCCCTGCACATGCGGGAAGAACAGATCGGGCCGATAGTAGTCTTTCAGGAAGTTGACGCTGCCCAGTTCCAGCTGCCTGCGGACCTGCGGCACATCGCTGGCGTCGAGGAAGTTGCCGATCTGGTAGATAGGGACGGCGGTCGCGGTCTGCAGCGGCACGGTAGTAAAGACGTAGTCCACCCGGCTCAAGTCATATCGCTCGAATTCGTACATGCTACACACATCCAGTCGGTCGATGTAGACTCCGAACTCGTTGCGGAAACGGAAGGCCAGCAGTCGGCTGCTAGCCTTGCCCGTCATACAGACCAGAAGGATGTTCTTTTTCTCAATCTGCGCTTTAAGAGATTCCAGTGCCATTTCCAGAATAATGGCAAAGTATCCCGTCTCGGATTCGGGCACTGGCCTGCTATAGAATTTTTCGTACTCAGCCATAGCACGCTGGGCCATCGCAAAGGCGAAGGGGTAGTTCTGCTTGATCTCTTCCAGGATGGGGTTCTCCATCTGGATGCCGTACTTCATCCGTATGTTGAAGGTGACGATGTGGTTGTACAGCGAGATGCGGACGTTGAGATTATCGCGAAAATTAAGGTTGTAGACCCGCTGCACGCAATCCAGCAAGATGGTGGTCAGCCGGTTGACGTTTTCCTGGACCACTGGACTGGACTGGGGATGGTAGCCCTCGCCCAAGCTGCGCCGTCCTGCGATGTAAATGGCAATGTACATCGTCTCGGCCGGTTCCGGCGCAATTTCGATGCCCGCCTGACACAGCCTGTCGGCCAGCATCAGAGCGGCCTGGTATTCAGGCATGGCCTGCACCTGGGCCAGCTCGCCGGGCTTGGCGGCAGCTAGGTGGCCCGCGCCGCTGCGCAGGAAGGCTACATACAGATAGATGACGATGTTCTGAAAAGCTGCCTCCGTAAATTTGATCCGCTGGCGTATCATCATGTCCAGCAGAACCTCGCCGATCCTGGGCAGCATCTCGGCCTGGTCACGCTGGTCAGCAAAGAGGGGGTTTTGAGACTGGACCAGGTAGTCCATATAACAGCGGCGGCGGTCAAATTCACTGCCATGCGCACGCACACCGTAGTGAGGTTTACGCTTCAAGGTAATGTTATACTGCCCCAGAACGAACTCCACCTGCCTCAGCTCGGCCGACAGGGTCTTGCTGGATACATACAACTCCTCGCTGAGGTCATCGAGCTTGAAGTATTCCTCGCCGTCCAAAAAGCAGGCCAGCAGGAAGCGGAAGCGATCCTCTACTGTATTGGGGACGGCGGAGGCCAAAGAGTGCCGGTTTTCGTTGTACCATGTCTCGTAGGCGTTGCGGTCCTCCACTCGGAGGCGGTAGCCGTGGCGTTGGCGCGACTCAACAGTTGCACCGTGACCTTCCAGTTCCGCGCGCAGTTGCCCGATGCGGGTCTGCACAGTACGGCTGCTGGCACCACTTTTGACAGCCAATGTTTGGGCTGTGAGATAGTCGTTCTCCGACAAAAGAGTGAGCAGGCTCATGAGGTTGCTGTCAAGCATGGCGTTCTTCCTGTTCTTTTTTCACTTCGGCAGCCCGGCGGGCGAAAGTGGTCCGTTCCACGTAGTTGGCAGCCAGCCAATCTTTCAGTTCCTGGCTGCACAGAAAATCGGTCTCCATCGGGCGGATGAAGGTATAGGAAGAATGTTCCAGCAGATACTGGTCCAGCCACCCTGGATGAAAAACCAGCACCGAACACTCTTTGCCGCGCAGCCCGGCCTCGTCCTCAAAAACAAACTTGCGCACATCGTAGAGGCCGCGTTCGTCGAGTCGATAGAAAGCAGAGCACTGGATGCCGTGTTCGACCGACCACTGCGGATCCACTGGGTCGCAGTAGAGCAGGCCATTACGGGCAGCCACATTCTTCAACCCCTGGAAAAAGTTGGGCGACATGACCGCGTGTCCTTCGAAGTAAGCGGGATCCCGCCCGGTGATGGCGCGGAAGCGGTCGAGCTGCGCCTGAATCTCCAGTTCCACTTCTTCCAGGACGATGGTATCCTGTTTTCGGGCGCGTATTTCGCGGCTGGTACAGAATTCGCCGCTGGGCTGTACCAGGGAAGGAATACGGGCCGAATCGGTCAGTGGTCGGCCTACGCAGATATTGGTGTGTTGGCCCACCTCGACGCCGGTGTCCTTTACTAGCGCATAACCAGCGGCTGCATACGGCATATTGGGCATCAGACCGGTACAGGTGATGACCCCGTCCACGATGGCCTTGCGGATGCCATAATTGACCGCCTCACTGAAACCCAGGTCGTCGGCCCGGAAAATGATCTTCATTTTTCCCTACTCCTTTCGATCACGCACACTCTTTTCTGACACTACCAGTGTACCAGTTCCGCGCCGGTTTTTCCACGAAGTTTTTTGCCGCCGTCAAAGACGATAGCCGGCCCTGCACGTCCTTGGCTTCGTCATTTTTGACAGGAAACAGGAACAGGATTCGTCAGTTTGCACCCAAGCGGCGCGGCTTCACGCTTTGTTTGTCCTCGGCCCATAGCAGAGAGCGAGCTTTGCAAAAAAGTCCTCCAGCAAAAAGCGCACGTCCACTGAATCGTAGACCCGGATAGCCCGCCCACTCCCAGGCAGATAGCGCCCACCGTCCGCGAGGACGGGGGCGGGTTCCATGTGGAAATTCTGTCGCCAGTCGCAGCCCAGCAGGGCCGCCACCACCGGCGAATCGCCAAAGTTCCAGCTCTCCCCCTTGCGCAGAGTATACGGCTCGTTGTTGGTGAGGTTATACTGCTCCATCATGTCGTACAGGTAGCGCCCAACTGTTCCGCAGGGGCGGATTTTGTGGGCTATTTCGGCCATCGTCACCTCCACCGTGCCGTAAACATTGACCGGGAGCTGCCAGAGCGCTACCTCGCTGCCAAAGACAGCGCGTGCGGCTGCCAGGTCCTGCTTCATGTTGAAGTCGCAGCCCCCCTTGGGGTAAGGCATACCGCCGATCCAGACCACCGTCATCTTCCCGGCAATGGCCGGGCAGCGGTTGAGAGCAGCGGCCACGTCGGTCAGCGCGCCCTGTACTGTCACATAGAGGGGACGGGGATCGTCACGCTGTGCTTCCTCGATCAGGAAACGGACCCCCTCTGCGTCCGGCGTATCATGCTCACCGGCAAGTGGGGTCGCGCAGCCGCGCAGCATGGGCACGTCAGTCATCCCGGTGGCTTCCATCAGGGCGGTCAGCATCCGGTAGCTGTTCTCCATCGACTGCCGGTCGCCGTGAGTCTTGCCCTCGTAGTGGGCGGCGATCACCCCGCGCACATCGAAGATGGGGGTCAAAAGCTGATGGACAATGGCAAAGGGATCATCCGCCTCGTTGCTGACGTCGCTGGAGATGACAACGCGAATCTGCTTGCCTTGCGGCAGACACAGGCCCATCCGGTCCAAAATTTCTTTGCGTTTCATTGTAATAAGCCCTCACTTTTCAAAATATGATGTTTTACAAGTTGCTACCGTTCCCGGCAATCACATCCCGGTACCACCAGCCGGAATCCTTGACGGTCCGTTTCAGTGTCGGGTAGTCCACATAGATCAGGCCATAGCGGCAGCTGTAGCCCGCCGCCCACTCGAAGTTATCGAACAGGCTCCAGACCGAGTAACCAATCACCGGGATACAGTCCTCGATCGCGTGGGCCACCTCCCGCAGATACCGGTGCAGAAAGTCGATGCGCTGCGGGTCATGGACTTTGCCGTCCAGCATCACATGATCCAGCCCCGAATAGCCGTTTTCGGTGATAAGGATAGGCAGATGATACCGCTCATACCAAAACTTGCTGGCGTAATAGAGCACCTTGGGGGTGATGTTCCAAGCCGTGGCCGTCTGGGGACTGCCCTGGTAGGCGTATTCGTCGTATCGGGACGGGTCAGGCACCAGGTCCACCGTGCCCTGATAGCAGTTGTAGGCGTAAAAGTCCAGCGGCTGGGAGACAAGCGCCCATTCCGCATCGGTCATGGTGTAAAGCAAACCGCCGAATTTATCTGCCGCCCAGTCGGGATAGCGTCCCAAAAAGACGGGGTCTGCCCACCAGGTGTTGGACATGATATAGCCCGGATATTCGGACAGAGATTTTTGCCGGGCTTTCTCCACTTCTTCGGGGGAGTCGTCTTTGGGCAGGCAGCAGTCGCCGGTAGGGGCCATACCCACTTTGGCGCCGGGGCAGTTTTTCCGCAGAATCTTCACCGCCCGGCCATGGGCCAGCAGGATGTTTTTAGTCACCGCCATCATGGCGGCATCGTCGTTGTGCTCAAAGGGGGCGTGGACTCCGGCCACCAGTCCCAGCCCACAGAACATCTGCGGCTCGTTGAAGGTCATCCAGTAGGAGACACGGCCGCTGAGGGCCTTCGAGGCCGCGTCCACATAGTTGGCAAACCATTCGACGATCTCAGGGTTCTTCCAGCCGCCTTTTCGATAGAGAGCAGTGGGAAGGTCCCAGTGATAGAGGGTCACCAGAGGCTGGATGCCGTTTGTCAGCAGCTCGTCACAGAGGTCCTGGTAGAATTTCACCCCTGCCTGATTGACCTGGCCCACCCCCTCGGGCAGAATGCGAGGCCAGCTGATCGAGAAGCGGTAGGCTTTCAGGCCCATCTGTTTCATCAGGGCCACGTCCTCTTTCCAGCGGTGATAAAAGTCGATGGAGGTGTCGGCATTTTCGCTGTGGGCGATGCGGCCAGTGCCGTCATGAACCAGCGTGTCCCAGATGGACTCGCCCTTGCCGTCGGCGTTCCAGCCGCCCTCGATCTGGGTGGCCGCAGTGGATGCGCTCCACAAAAAGTTTTCAGGAAATTTCGGCATAGTTCTTTCTCCTTTACGGCTTGCTGAGGAAATGCAGCAGCGCCTCTACCGATGCTTTGGCTCCGCCCAGGGTCTTCATGTCCGCGCTGAATTGCTCCGCCGCAGCCTTGTAGGAGGGCTCAGTGAGAAGCTTCTGGATGGCAGTTTTCAGCGCCTCGCTGGTGATGGCGCTCTTATCCAGAAAGGCAACGCCCAGCCCCAGTTTCTCGATCTGCCGGGCGGTGATGGCCTGCTCCTCCATCTGGGGAATGGCGATCATGGGCACGCCATAGTAAATGGCCTCGCCGGTGCCGCCCATGCCGGCGTGGGTGATGAACACCGACGCCTGGGACAGGATATCCAGCTGGGGCACCATCTGGCCGAATTCCACGTTGGCGGGGATGTCCTTCAGGCTGGCGGGGTCGATGGAGCCGAGCGCGGCAAAGACGTTGATGTCCAGGTCCCGCACTGCGTCAAACAGGATGGGGTAATAATCGGGCCAGTTGTTGAAGGCAGTGCCAAGGGAGGAATACAGCAGCGGCTTGCCGTTGTCGGGGGCTTTCCAGCTGCCGAAGGCGGTCCGCTTGCCGATCTGTACCCCGGTGAACACGAAACTGTCATCGAAAGTCTCGTAATTGGGAACCAACTTTTTCTGCATCATGACCAGGTTGAAGTCCCCGTGGCCGTCGAAGATTTCCTTGACGGTCAGCAGGCGGCAGCCATATTTTTCGGCATAGGTCTGGGCCAACTGCGCCGCGGCCTTGCGCAGAGGGTGGTCCGGCGGGCAGTTCTCGAACCCGGCAGCTACCGAGTAGCTGTCGTTGGAGGGGTAGCTGGTGTAGAGCATGACGTTGGCAACCTTGAGGTTGTCCGCCGCGATGGTGCCGGCAATGCCCGCAAAGTCGTGGACGACAGCGTCGGGTTTGTCGTTTTTCAGGGTGTCCAGCACAGTGTCGATGTAGGCTCCTGCCTCGTTTAAGAACAGGAAGGGCACCGCGGCGGCCACTCCGCCGTCATCCTCTTTCTTTTCGCCGTCCTCATTATGCTTGTCGTTTTCCGCCATCCAGGAGGGTACGGCGACGAACTTTGCCCCGGTGGGCTCGATGATAGTGCGGAAGGCTTCGGTGGTGAAATAAGTCACCCGGACGCCTTTCTTCACCAGTTCGGTGACGAGGGCCAGGGTAGGATTGATGTGCCCGAAGGCGCCCAGCGATACGAATGCGATATGCATACAAAAACTCCTTTCAAACAACAAAACAGCCATGCAGGCAGCGCAGGACGTTGCCCGCACGGCTGCGGGGAAAATAGGTGATGGCTTATTCTGTCAGGCCGTTGTTGGTGATCACTTTTTGATACCAGTAGAAACTGTCCTTTTTCATCCGGGCGCACTGCTTGGGATCGGTCTCGGTGCGGTCCACGTAGACTAAGCCGTATCGTTTGGCAAAGCCCTGGTGGCTGGACACCACGTCTACAAAGCTCCAGGGGCAATAGCCGAACACCGGCAGTCCTTCGTCAATCATGATGGCCAGCTGTTCGATGTGCTCTTTGAGGTACTCGATGCGGTAGGGATCATGGATCTGGCCGTCCGGGCCCAGTGTTTCGCTATAGGCCATGCCGTTTTCGGTGACGATCATGGGCAGACGGTAGCGATTATAGACCTTGCGCATCCCAATATGCAGGCCCATCGGGTCGATGCCCTTGTCCATCCACTCGGTTTTGCGCAGGTGGGGATTATCACAGATGTCGAAGGCGTCCGACACCCAGAAGGGCGGCTGGTCGTAGTTGACGGGACCCTCCTTGGCTTTGGCGCAAATGCTGAAATAATAGTTGATGCCGATGAAGTCGGGGGTCGAGGCTTTTAGCACGGCTGCATCTTCGGGCAGCGTCTGGGGGTAAAGTCCATGACTCTTTAAGTAGCTGGCCACATAGGGCGGATATTCGCCCCGGACACTCAGGTCGAGCAGGTAGAACTCCATCAGTTCTTCGGCGTTCTCGGCAGCCAGAACATCCTCGCTGCGACTGGACTGGGGATAGACCACCTGGATAGCACACACCGGGCCGATTTGGGCTTCCGGGTCAATCTGCCGCAGCAGCGAAATAGCCCGGTGCTCGGCCAGCGAGACATGATAGCTCATCTGGTAGATGTTCTGCAGGTTCTTCTGCTTGTCCTGCTCAAAGTTGCCGTTCATGATGCCGGCGGCGGTGGCGATGAGCTGTTCGTTCACTGTGACCCACCGCTTGACGCGGCCCTTGAAGTGGGTAAAGCAGACCTCGGCATATTTCAGATAGGCGTCGATCATCTTGCGGTCGAGCCAGCCGCCGAAGGCGTCCACCAGCGCCTGCGGACACTCGAAGTGATAGAGAGTAACGAGCGGTTCAATCCCTTTTTCCAACAGATAGTCGATGAGCCTGTCGTAAAAGGCCAGCCCCTCGGGGTTGGGGGTGCAGGTGGCATCCGGCATGATGCGGCTCCAGGCAAAGCCCATCCGGTAGACCTTCAGGCCCAGCTCGGCCATCAGATCCACGTCCTCTTTCCAGTGGTGGTAATGGTCTGCGGCCACTTTGTTGTCGGCGATGCCGGGGCGGCGTGCCCCCAGATCGGTGGTGGCAACGCCTTTGCCGCCTTCGTTGTAACCGCCCTCTACCTGAAAGGCGCTGGTAGACGCGCCCCAGAGGAAATTGGTGGGGAAAATCATTTGTTTCGTCAAGTCGATAACACCAGCCTTTTTGATTTTATGGTATCACGCAGTCAAACGCTCTCCAAATCTTTTTGGGAAAAGCCAAACAGATAAGTCAGAACAGCTGCCACGATCAGAGAAGCAAAGGAGGCTACCACGCCAACCACAATGTTGGCATTGGTACCACCCACATAGCCCAGCAGAGACAGGAAGTTGGGGGAGGTCATTGCATATCCCTTGAGGTCGAATATGCCGGCGATGGCGCCGCCCACAAAGCCGCCAACGGCCATCGTTACAAAGCAACGAGTAAAGCGGAAGCAGATGCCATACAGAGTGGGTTCGGTGACGCCGCCCAGAATGCCAGAAGCGAAGGCTGCAAAGGAGGTGCTGCGGTCATCCTTATTTTTCAGGCGGAGCGCTGCGCCCAGAGCCACACCGAAGCATGCCCAAGTCGCAAAGTTGCCCGCATTCATGGGGCCGCTGATGATGCCGGTCTCGAAGAAATCGGCCATCATGGGCATCATCAGAGCCAGGTGCATACCGCTCATAACCAGGAACTCCCACAGAGCGGCGATGACAGCCACGCCGAACCAGCCGGTGGTCATGCCAAACCAGGCAAGACCGCCGCTGATGGCATTACCCACAATGGTACCCAGAGGTGCCAGCAGGCAGAGGATAAAGGGCATGGAAATAATCAGGCTGAAGAACGGGGTAAAAACGCTCGTCAGCAGGTCGGGCATGAACTTTTTGACAAGTTTATAAATCAGGCAGAACAGGGGCACCGACAGCATAACAGGCAGAACAGTCTGGGCGTAATTGGTCACGGTAGCAGGGATGCCAAAGACCGTGAACGTTTGACCGTTGGTGGCAAAAGCCGCGAAATCGGGCACCATTAGAACACTGCCGATGAAAGAACCCAGCATACCGTTGACACCCAGCTGTTTGGCGGCATTGTAACCCACCAGAATAGGCATAAAGTAAAACGCCGCATCGTACAAGAAATCAAACAGGATATATAAGTTGCTCTCCAGGGTGTACAGCCCCAACAAGTCGGGGCCAAAGATAGAGTTGACAGCACGGAACAAGCCTCCGGCCAGCAGCACCGGGATCATGGGGGTCATACAGCCTGCCAGATAGCCCATGATATTCTTACCCACCTGCTTGGGGGTCAGCTTCCGTTTGGTGATGGCGGCATCCTGGACGGCAGCAGCATCATCCTTGACGGCGGCGCTGGCGCTGATGCCTGCCAGCTTGCACAGTTCCTCATACACTTTCGGAACATTGGTGCCGATCACGATCTGGTACTGCTGGCCGCCGCGCACAACACCCAGCACACCGGAAATCTTTTTCACCTCATCGTCTTTGGGGAGGCTGTCGTCTTTCAGATACAGGCGCAGGCGTGTCATGCAATGGGTGGCATCCTTGAGATTGGCCGCTCCACCTACCGCCGCCAGAACCTGCTCGGCGATCTTTTTATTGTCTGTCATACTGATTCCTCCTATTTTAAGTCAAATCGTCGTAAGTGACGAGCTGAACATCCTGCTCCGCCAGCCAGGCGCGTACCTCGGGCCGGCAGAGCATAGAAGTTTCTCGTAAACGGGTGGTCGTCATGCTGGAATGGTCCAGCAGATAGGCATCGATATAGCCCGGATGGAAGACCATCAAGTCACACCCGCCCTCGTGAGCATTTGCCACCGCATCCTGTACGCCAGTAAAGGGGTCGGTCTCGTATGCCTTAAAATCTCTAGGCATATAGGCGTACACTTTGGTGTGGCGGAAGGTTACTGCCTCGCCGGGACGGCCCATCGCAAAGTAGGGCAGGCCGTGCCGCTGGGCAACGATTTCCAATCCCTGAAAGAAATTGGCGCTGGCCACTGCGTGTCCCTCAAAATAGCCCGGTTCGCGGCCGGTCAAGGCTTTGAACTGGCGATACTGGGCCTCGATCTCTTCAATCGCCTCGTCCAGCACCACAAAGTCACGGCCTTCTTTGGCGGCCTCTCGGTAGGCGCGGCTGGGTTTGAACTCTCCTTCCGGCGTACAGAGGCTGGGAATGCGAGCGGGGTCAGTCAATGGCCGGCCCACACAAATGTTGGTGTGCTGCCCTAGACAAAGCTGGCGGCCATACAGCAGCCCCAGTCCGTGGACAGCTGCGGGCATATTGGTCATCACCCCCACTGAGCGCACCAGTCCGGCTGCTACCGCCGCCGCAATGCCGCAGTTGATGCCTTCAGAGTAGCCAAGGTCATCAGCACGGATGAGTAATCGTTTCATGGTTTTGTCCTCTACAAAGAAAAAGTTACAGTTTTTGCTTTTGGTTCTTGCTTCATTTGTTTCAATGCCAAGGTTTTCACGACTGGCCAGTCCGATTTCCTCTTTGCACTAAAATTATAACATGATTGGAACTCGATTTGGTTGCAAATATAAGTGCGCCATTTCAGATTGGTAGCGCATGTTTCAATTTCTGAAAAGCGAAAAACTTTTTTATCGTTTTTTGTGCGCTTTGACAAAATAAAAAGGCCGCAGGGCGGTTAACCCTCGCGGCCTTGCTGTATTTTTTGCTATGCTTTACTGGAACGCTTTATCGTATGCCTGCATATAGCCCATGACGATCAGGTCGTTGGCCATGAGGGCTGCATATTTGCCCACGTCGTTGCGGTTGGTGGTGCCGCATTGCAGGATGAAATCGGCGGTGTTCAAATAGGGGCTGGCAAGGTTCTGGGTGATGACCAGAACCTTGCAGCCGCTGGAAATGATTGCGTTACAGATGTCCGGGTAACGAGTCGGGTAGCTGCCGCCCACGCTGCAAATGATGGCAAAGTCGTTTTCGGTCAGGCTGCGGGCGCACTCCAGCTGAGCGGCATAATCCATGAACAGCTCGACATAGCGGCCCATAATCATCATTTTACTTTGGAAGTAGTGGCCGATGTCCCACAAAAAGTGGTGGGAGAAATAGGCCGCCTTGCCGCAGCCGTGCAACACCCGCACAATGTCGGGGATGACTTCGGCGTTTTCAGGCGTAATGGTAGCATAGATGTTGCTGATCAGCGTGTCGCGATAGGAACCGATGGCCATTTCCTGATTGTTGTGCAGCATGGTGTAGAACTGTCGGGAATAGTCGGTCCGCATGGTGAAGTCCTGCTCCAGCCAGGCCTGGAACGCTTTGAAACTGTCCATCCCCAGAAAGCGGCAAAACCGTGAGATGGACGCCTTGGAGGTATAGCACAGGTTCGCGATCTGGCCGAGAGTCATCCCTTTGAGCTGGGGGTAATGCTTGAGCAGAGTCACTGCGATATCATAGTTTGCGTCCCGTTCGGGTGTGGTGCTCACAAAACTGAGCAGCCTGTCTGCCAGAGAACCCATCATTCTTGCTTCGCTCATCGCTGCTGCCTCCCCTCGCTTTCTCAAAGTGTTTTTATTGTATCATATTTGACAGCGAAATGTCAAAGAAGCGTATTGTTTTGAAAGAAAGTCATACCAAAAATAACGGCGGGCAGCCGAACATCTGCCTTTGGTGTACAAGAACAGGTAGTGTTCAAAAAGAACACCACCAGACGGCACTCAAAAGCCTTGCAATAGGACACAAAACATGGTATATATTATACGAAATGTAATGCAGTTACATCCATCCCCATACAGAGCGAAGGGAGGCCCTCCTATGACCGCTGTAATCTACGCCCGCTATTCCAGCGACAATCAGCGCGAAGAATCCGTCGAAGGCCAGATCCGGGAATGCACGGCGTATGCCGAAAAGAACGGAATCACTATCGTCAAGCACTACATTGACCGTGCTATCTCTGCCAAGACAGACAACCGCCCGG
>ERZ832317.3170-NODE-3170-length-17687-cov-4.534256_pt1 | contig 17687 bp, 16 predicted proteins | sample MGYA00519695_ERZ832317 | MGnify/ENA primary metagenome ERZ832317 (study PRJEB31850, sample SAMEA3708726) | human gut metagenome | biome: human gut; feature: human-associated habitat; material: faeces | place: China | collected 2014 ...
CATCGCCCCCGCCGGAGGCATGGACAAGCCGATTTACCCGCTAATCTCCCTTCGCACGGTAAAAAAACAGACACGGCGGAATTCCCGCCGTGTCTGAATCTGTCAAAAAGTCTCACAGAGTTCGCGGCTCTGGAGCCTCGAAAAAATCCAGTCCGTTTTTTTGCGGCGGCGCGTACGCCGCAAAAAACACTTTGCGCGCAGCGCAGTGTCGCAGCGGCGCCTATAGCGGGGCAAGGCGTGGAACGGAGTGAATCCCGTTTGGTCAAAAAGGGCATTGCCTTTTTTGACCAAGCTCAGGACAGCAGCATCCGGTCGTTGTCGAGCTCATCCCCGGAAAGCCTGCGGAACCGGTCGAGCAGATCCTCCACCGTCAGCTTCGCACGCTCCTCGCCCGCTACATCGAGGACGATTTTTCCGTGATCCATCATGATGGTGCGGTTGCCGTGGGCGAGCGCGGAGTGCATGTTGTGGGTAATCATCATGCAGGTGATGTGCGCGCTCTGCACGATCTCGTCCGTGAGGGCGAGCACCTTTTCCGCCGTGGCCGGGTCGAGTGCGGCGGTGTGTTCGTCGAGCAGGAGGAGCTTCGGTGTGACAACCGTCGCCATGAGGAGTGTCAGCGCCTGACGCTGGCCGCCGGAGAGCAGGCCCACGGGCTGCTGCATCCGGTCCTCGAGCCCCAGCCCGAGCTGGGCGAGCTTTTCGCGGAAGGCGGCGCGGTCGGCACGGGTGATGACGGAGAAGGGCGAGCTCTTGCCGTTCGTGCGCAGGAAGGCCAGCGCGAGGTTTTCCTCGATCGTCATATTCGGTGCGGTGCCGCGCATCGGATCCTGAAACATGCGGCCGATGAACTTGCTGCGCTTATAGTCGGGCATGCCCGTCAGCTCCTGTCCGTCGAGCACGATGCGTCCGCTGTCAACGGCAAAGCCCCCGGCAACGGCGTTGAAGAGCGTGCTCTTGCCGACGCCGTTGCTGCCGAGGATGGTCACGAAGTCGCCGGTCTGCAACGTCAGCGACAGATCCTGGAGTGCCGTCTTTTCGTGGACGGTGCCGGGGTAAAACGTCTTGGAAATATGCCTCAGTTCCAGCATGGTTACACGCTCCTTTCCGTCCGGTCCGCGCGCGGGCGGGACTTATGCTGCTGGCGCAGGTACGGCAGGGCGATAGCCAGCGCCACGATGACGGCAGAGATGAGCTTGAGACACTCCGCCGGGAGGTTCAGCCGCAGGGCGACGGCGATGATGAAGCGGTAGATTACGCTGCCCGCCACCGCGCCGACGACCTTGAGCGGGATGCCGCCGCGGCCGAAGATCGTCTCGCCGATGATGAGCGAAGCGAGGCCGATGATGACCATGCCGGTGCCGAGGTTGATGTCGGCGGTCTTCTGATACTGCGCGAGGATCGCGCCGGAGAGCGCCGTCACGGCGCTCGCGGCGCACAGGCCGATCGTGACGGTCACGCGCGTGTTGATGGAGCTCGCGCGCACCATGTCGGGGTTATCGCCCGTGGCGCGGATGGAGAGCCCCAGTCTCGTGCGCAGAAACAGGATCAGCAGCACGCACACCACCGCCGCGATGGCCGCGGCGAGGATGAGCTTATACGCCGCCGCGCCGCCGAGGAGATTCCTGAACATGGAGAAAATCGTGTCGGTCTTGAGCATGTTCACGTTGGCCGAAAAACCCATCACCGCGAGGTTCACCGTGTAAAGTCCGGTGTTCGTGATGATGCCCGCGAGGATGGACGGCACGCCCAGCCGCGTCTGCAGCAGAGCGGTGATGAAGCCCGCCGCGGCACCGGCCAGCATGGCCAGCGGGATCCCAAGGATCGGGTGCCCCGCCACGGCCAGCACGGCGGACACCGCGCAGCCCAGCGTGAACGATCCGTCCGTGGTCATATCCGCGATATTCAGGACGCGGAAGCTCAAAAACAGCGCCATCGCGACAAGAGCATAGATAAAGCCCAGCTCCAGCGCGCCGGTGACGACATTCATACTCAGCATGTACAATTCTCCTTCTATCCCATTCTATCCACGCGCCGCCCGCAGGGAACGGCTCCCCGCGGGCGGTGCGGCTCGTGTTGTTTTGGTTACGCGGCAGTGTCGACCTCAACGACCTGACCGGCGAGGCTGGAGAAGACCGACGGGTCGATGCTCAGCTTCTGGGCCGTCTCCTTGTTGACGGTGATGATGCCGCCGTCCATGACGTGGAAGGTGGGCACCGCGCCGCCCTGGAGGATCTCCAGCGCCATATCGGCGGTGTAGGTACCGAGGTCGGTGTAGTTCACGCCGCAGGTCGCGAAGCACCCGGCCGTCACGAAGGAGTCGGCGCCGGTGTAGTGGGGGATGCCAGCCTCGGCGAAGATCTCGCCCACGGCAGCGGCAGAGTTCATGATGGTGTTGTCGGTCGGGGTAAAGACGGCATCGACCTTGGCGGCAGCGAGGGCGTTCGCGGCGGAGAGCACCTCGTCGGCGGTGTTGCCGGTCTTTTCCACATACTTGATGCCCTTGCTGTCGAGATAGGCCTTGGCGTTGGCGATGGGGGTGGTGGAGTTCGGCTCGGAGTTGGAGTACAGCAGGCCGACGGTCTGGACGTTGGGGTTCGCGGCGAAGATCATGTTCATGATGGAGTCGGTGTTGAGCGCGTCGCTCGTGCCGGTGACGTTGTCAAGCCCGGTCAGACCGGCCGTCTCAGGGTCGGAGATCGCGGCATAGATGACGGGGATGCTGCCGTCGGCAGCGTTCGCCATGCACTGGGCTGCCAGCGTACCGATGGGGATGATCGCGTCATACCCGCCGCTCACGATCTGCGAGCCGATCTGGTTGAGGACGGTGCTATCGTTCTGTCCGTTGAAGTTCTCATAGGTGACGGTCACGCCCTCGGGCGCGGCGTCAAGCTCGGCCTCAATGGCGTCGCGGATCTCATTGAGCGAGGAGTGGTCGAGCTGCTGCACGACGGCAACCTTGAAGGTCTTGCTGTCGTAGTTATTGCTATCGGTGCCGGCGTTATCGCCGCAGCCGACAAGAGCGGTCAGGCACAGGGCGGCGGCAAGGATCAGAGTCATAATCTTTTTCATGGCGTGTTCCCTCTTTCTTTCAATCTCAAATAATAGAATTTATAGAATGTTTCGCTGACGGTTTCTCTCTTCTCTGTGAATCGCCGCCATCGTCTCGTTTCCTGCATGGTGTCTGCTCTCCTCTCCGGACAAAATAAAAAGTCCCGACAGATCTCATCGATCTGTCGGGACAGATAAAACAATCTGCGGTGCCACCCGACTTGGCGGAACATAGCGTCCGCCCGCTCAGCGCGTACTGTCATACGCCGCCCTTTGTTCACGGAGGGGTCAAACTCCGTCGCACATACTCCAGAGCGTCCGCTCTGTTTCCGATTGCCCTTGGAAGCCCATTCAGCTCTGCGTTCTCTGCCGCGTTCCCACCACCGGCGGCTCTCTGAAAGAGAAGAGACAGCGCTTACTCACTCTTCTTCAACGGTTTGATGGAACTATACCATCCGCGCCGCCGTTTGTCAACAGGAAATTTTCACTTTTTGCACTTCGCACAAAATCCGCGCTTGGCTCCGGCGGCGGTTCCGGCAAGAATTCCTCCGGCTCCGCCGGGCGCATGATCGACACCTCATAGGCCGTGCGCTCCTCGGCGTATGTACCGAGATTTTTCGTATAGACGCGGCTTTGCACCCGCCCCTCGAGGCACAGCGGCGCGCCGACGGTGAGCGAGCGCGTCTGCTGCGCCACAGCGCCCCACGCGATGCACGGCAGATAGTCCGCCCGTCCATAGCGCCGGTTCACCGCGAGGATCAGGTCGCAGATCTCGCGCCCGAGCGGCGTACGGCGGTAGTTCGGGGGCTTGCACAGCGAGCCCCCGAGCTGGATGCGGTTGCAGGGTACGCCGCTGCCGCGCTCGAGCGTCTGGGCAAATACGGAGATAATCAGACGCCGTCCCTGTCCGCTGCGGTTGTTGAACGAGCGCAGCTGCCCCGTGACGGCGGCCGCGTCGCCGCGCCCGAGCGGGCAAGCGCGCAGCAGCTGGCGCGGCACGATGACGGGCAGGTCGTCGCACTGGCCGGAGAGCCGCTGCACCGAGAGCACAAAGCGGTAGAACGTCTCGCCGTGGTTGACGTGCGAGAGCGCGGGGTCGGAGGAAATCCGTCCGCAGAGCCGGACGCGGTTGAAGTTACAGTCCATGTTGTCCACCTCGTTCGTTGAGATAGACCAGCATATGCGCCCGGCGGGAGAAATATGTGCTTTTCAAAGCGGCAAACATCCGGTATAATGATCTTATAAAGAAGAAGGAGACATTTTACATGCGATACAAGGGGAAAGTTTACCGCCCGCCGAGTGAGGCCTACAGCCTGATCGTGCAGGTGACCTACGGCTGTAGCCACAACAGCTGCGCCTTCTGCGACATGTACGACGACAAGCATTTTTCCATGCGCCCCATGCAGGAGATCCGCGAGGATTTCGAGCTGGCACGGCGCGTCTACCACCGGGTAGAGCGCGTGTTTCTCGCCGACGGCGACGCGCTCATGCGCAAAACGGACGAGCTCATCGAGATTCTCGGCCTGATCTACGGGCTCTTCCCCGAGTGCGAGCGCGTGACGTGCTACGCCTCGCCCACGAGCCTGCAGATCAAGAGCGAGGACGACCTGCGCCTGCTGCGGGCGCGGGGGCTGCGGATGGTCTACATGGGGCTTGAGTCCGGATGCGACGCCGTGCTCACGCGGATGAACAAGGGACACGATGCCGCGGCCATCGTCGCCGCCGGGCAGAAGGCCCGCCGCTGCGGTCTGGCGCTGTCGGTCACGGCGATCTCCGGGCTCGGCAGCCGCGAGCTGCTGCGCGAGCACGCCATCGGCACGGCGCAGGCGCTCAGCGCGATGAACCCGGAGTATGTCGGCCTGCTGACGCTGATGGTCGAGCCGGGTACGCCGCTTGCCAAGTGGGTACGCGAGGGCAGCTTTGAGGTGCTCGGCCCGGTGGATATTCTCCGCGAGACGGAGCTGTTTCTCCAGCACATCGACAGTCCCGGCAGCGTCTTCCGCATGAACCACGCGTCGAACTACCTGACGCTCAAGGGGACGCTCAACGACGACCGCGCGGCGCTGCTCGCGCGCGTACAGGAGGGACTGCGCGGCCACGGCCTGCGCCCCGAGTCCATGCGTGCGCTGTGAGCGCAGAGAGGAAGGCTTCCATGAAAAGAAAGAAAAACAAATCGCCCCAGCAGCTCTATCAGGCCGCGCGCGGCAATCTCCTGCTCATGCTCATTTTCTCCGCGGTCAACGTCGCGTTTGCCGCGTTCGGCGTCGATATTTATTTTCTCTTTTCCGACTATCTGGCCTATATGCTGGCGCTGACGGGGCGCGTTTTCCTCGAGTACTCCGACGAGGGGCTCTATCTCGCCGTGGGACTCGCCTTTGCGGTGCTCGTGCTGGTGCCGTATCTGCTGTGCTGGATCTTCTCGAAGAAGCGGCGCGGCTGGATGATCGCGGCGCTCGTGCTGTTCGCGGTGGATACCGGCGCGCTCGTGGTCGATACGCTCGGATCGGATGACGTTCTCTATAATCTGCCCGACCTGCTGTTTCACATCTGGGTACTCGTCTATCTGGTGCTCGGCGTGAAGCATGCGCAGCAGGCGCTCGCTCCGCAGCCGGAGGAGACGCCCGCCACCCAGCCGCTCGTGGAGTCCACGTTCTATGACGCGTCCCTCGGCGGTCAGCCCAACACCCCCTCCCTCGGCGCGCCGCAGGAGGAGTGGAAATACCGCATTCTCGTCACCGCCGACTGGAACGGCCGCCACATCGAGGTGCGCCGCAGCCGCGGCCTGACGGAGCTGGTCGTGGACGGGCGGGTCTACGGCCGCACGGAGGGCATCATCGAGCGGGAGCACACCATTTCCGCCCGCATCGACGGCCACGACGTCGCGACGGTGTTCTATCCCACCGGCCGTCAGACGATCGAGGTCGACGGCGAGGTGATCGCCAAGAAGCAACGGCTGTATTGAGCGTCTGACGGCTTTGCAGGGCGGGGGTCTCCCCTGCCCTGTTTGTTTTTGTTGGCGGGTTGGTGGGGGAATCGGCGTATTCTGCCTCCGGCGGGGTTACTTTTCTCACTGCTGAGAAAAATAACCCGCCGGAGGCCCCTATCCCACAAAGAAAGGCACAGGCCCGCGGGCCTGTGCCTTTCTTCAGTTCTCGCTGACCGCTTCGCCCAGCGCGTCCGCCAGACGCGCATAGTCCGCCAGCCCCAGCCGCTCGCCGCGCACCGTCGGCTCGAGTCCGCAGCGCTCCACGATCTCAGTTAGCTGCGCCTTCGGCAGTGGGAAGGCCGTCTGCAGGCTGTTCACCAGCGTCTTGCGCCGCAGGGCAAAGCCCGCACGCACCGTGCGCCAGAGCATCGTCTCCGACCGGACGGCGACGGGCGGCGTCTTGCGCGTCCGGCAGCGGATGACGGCGGAGGTCACCTTCGGCGCAGGGATGAAGCAGGTGTTCGGCACGGTGAAGAGCAGCTCCGGCTCTGTGTAGTACTGCATCAGGAGCGAAAACGCCCCGAATGCTGCCGTCCCCGGCGCGGCGCAGATCCGCTCGGCGACCTCCTTCTGGATGAGCACCGTCAGGCTCTCGAAGCAGCCCGCCTGCACGCACGCGGTGAGAAACGGCGTCGTGATATTATAGGGCAGGTTCGCGCAGAGAATCGGCCGCAGCCCCGCGAAATGCTCTGCCGTGAGCGCGCGCAGGTCCATCTTCATCGCGTCGCCCTCAACGAGCGTGAAGTTGTCGAAGCCCGCCATCGTCTCCGCCAGCACCGGCAGCAGCCGCCGGTCGAGCTCGACCGAGACGACCCGCCCCGAACGCTGCGCGAGCTGCTGCGTCAGCGGGCCGATGCCGGGGCCGATCTCCAGCACGCCCATCCCCGCGTCCGCGCCGGAGGCGTCGGCAATCTGCGCGGGCACCCAGCTCTCGATGAGAAAGTTCTGCCCCATGGACTTGGAAAAATGGAAGCCGTGCCGCGCCAAAAGCGCCTGAATATCGCTGCGGTTACAGAGATCCATGGTAAAAATACTCCTTTTGGTATGCGTTTGGTTCAATATACCACATTTTCTCCCTGCGGTAAAGGGGTTGACAGCGGTTTCCGGTTGTGTTACGATGTAGCAAAAGTAAGAAAAGTTATACTTTTAAAACTCTCAGGAGGGATCGGCATGGGACACAGAAAAGACGACCGGCACTATATGGCCTCGGTGAAGCTCGGCCCGAAGGGGCAGATCGTGATTCCGAAGGAGGCGCGCGCGATGTTCGGCCTGGAGCCGGGCGACACGCTCGTCCTGCTCGCGGACAAGAAGCGCGGCATCGCGCTGCAGACGACGGAAAAGCTCAGTCCGCTGCTGCGCAGCGTCTTTGACGGGATGGAGAGCGAAGAGGAGGACGAGGTATGAATCTGCTGGAGGTACAGGGGCTGCGCAAGACGTACCCGGCCTTCCGGCTCGAGGATGTGTCCTTCTCCGTGCCGGAGGGCGCGGTGATGGGGCTGATCGGGCGCAACGGCGCGGGCAAGTCCACGACGCTCAAGTCCATCCTCGGCTTAGTGCACCCCGACGCGGGGCGCGTGGAGATGTTCGGCCGGGAATTTTCGGAAAATGAGCGCTATATCAAGGAGAGCATCGGCGTCGTGCTCGGCGGTATCGACTTCTACCCGAAGAAGAAGGTCAGGACCATCACGGACGTCACCCGCCGGTTCTACAGCAACTGGCAGGAGGAGAAATACCGCCACTACCTCGACCTGTTCGCCATCGACGAGAATAAGCGCGTCGACCAGCTCTCGAGCGGCATGCGCGTGAAATACCTGCTGGCGCTGGCGCTGAGCCACAACGCGCGGCTGCTCATCCTCGACGAGCCGACGAGCGGGCTCGACCCCGTGAGCCGCGACGAGCTGACGGAGCTGCTGCGGCGCATCGCGGCGGACGGGACGCGCAGCGTCCTCTTCTCCACGCACATCACCTCGGATCTGGAGAAGTGCGCGAGCCACATCACCTTCATTCAGGAGGGCCGCCTGCAGCGCAGCGACACGCTCGCGGGCTTCATGGCGCACTACGCCGACCTTGGCTCAACGCTCGAGGAGATCATTGTCGCCGCAGAGAGGAGGCCCTATGATGCGGACGCTATTATATAAGCAGCTGCGGCTGGTGTGCCACCCGATGACGCCGGTCTTCTGCATGTTCGGGGTGATGCTGATGATCCCGAACTACCCGCTCACGGTCGTGTGGTTCTATGTGATGCTGGGGCTGTTCTTCACGTTCCTGAACATGCGCGAGCAGAAGGACATCTACTATTCCGCCATCCTCCCCATCCGCAAGCGCGACACCGTGAAGGCGGCGTGCCTGTTCACGGCGCTGATCGAGATTGCCTCGCTCGTGATCGCAGTGCCGTTCGCCGTGTGGCGCGCGCAAACGTCCATCGGCGGCAACCTCGTTGGCGTGGACGCGAACGTCACACTCTTCGGCTTCGCGCTGATGCTCTATGCGCTGTTCAACGCGATTCTGCTTTGCTCGTTTTATAAGACGGCCTATCAGGTCGGGACGGCCTTCCTCAAGGCGATCATTCCCACGTCGCTGCTCATGCTCGTGATGGAGATCTCCGTCCACATCCCGGCGCTCGCGTGGCTCGACGGATACGATACCGCGCGGCAGCTGCCCGTGCTGGCCGTGGGCGCGGTCATCTACGCCGCCAGTTGGCCGCTCACCTTCCGCCGTGCCGCCGCGCTGTATGAGAAGGTAGACCTGTGAGTATATGCAAAAAGGCATAGCCCTTTTGCATAAAGGGGATTCGCTGCGGCGCCGCGAACGCTGTGAGACTTCTAACAGCAGACCCCGTGCGCGCTGCGCACGGGGTCTGCTGTTGCGTTAATACCCTCCGCTTATTTTCCAAGCCACAAGAGATACATTTTCAGAACGTATTCCTCAAACCATCGATTATATTTGCTGCCGTCCCAGCCAACTGTTGTGTCTACATAGCTTTCGGTATGCAGTTCATCGGGCGGCAGTGACAGATCCTCTCCCGGCAGATTGCCGAGATATGTCAGATTTTCCTGCGGAATATCCTTCGCCGACTCGGTAATCAGTCCTAAAGAGTACTCGCCCGCCCAGTCGGGGTAACGCAAAAGGATGGTTGGATATACACCGACCTCCTGCAAGCCGTAACCGGCCAGCTGATCCAGCGGCGGAATGTTCTCCCCAATCCATCTATACAGCCGCACCACCGGAATTCTATGCCCCGGCCACCAAGTGTCCTCCCCGACTTTTCTGAATACGACATACTTCCCCGCAAACCCCTTTTCGCGGCTGGACGCGCTGGAAAACCGATAGGCAAACACGTCGCCCAAGGCCCACGGGCACTGGTAGAGCTTATATGGGCGGATTCGTTTTCGCGGCGGCTGCGGTGACCGCAGCTTTTCTCCCAGCGCCCGGCAGGTTTCGTTCCAGGCTGCCAGCTTTTCCGCCCCCGCTTCGCTCCATCGCTCCTGATCCACCCCCTGCGCAAGCAGTTGAATCGCCTTCTCGCGCACCGGTTCTGTCAATCGGCCATATTCCCACTGCGTATCAGCCAGCGCCAGCCAGAAGAGCGGTCCTTCGTCCTCGTCGTCCTTCGTTCTCTCATACTCGACCAGCATTGCCTCCATAGCTTCCTGATCGCTTTTGCCGCTGCGCAGCTTATGGACATAATCCCCCTTCACATCCCGTGCCGTGTCGTTTCCGTACAAAGATGTATTCCATGCCCCCATGTCGACGCCCCCTTTCCGTACCCTTTTTATCATTTTACAGGATGAGCGCGGCGCTTCTCAATAAGGGATATATTTTTCTCCGTATCCACCAAAAATCAGGCAGATAATCCGGCGCTTTCACCACCTTTCCGCCGGTGACGCTTTTGTAAGCGGGGGAGAGGTGGAAAATCGGCGGCGGATCTGGTATAATGGCGAGGAGAAACTTTTGGAAGGAGGCGCAGCGATGCAGAGAATCCTGCTGGTGGAGGACGACAGCTCCATCGTGCGCTCGCTGACGGCTTTTCTCGCGGAGGAGGGCTTTTCCGCCGCGTCCGCCCCCGGCGAGCGCCGCGCGCGGGAGCTTTTGTGTGAGGAGAGCTTCGATCTGCTGCTGGTGGACATCTCACTGGCCGACGGGAGCGGCTTCGGCGTGTGCGCGGCGGCGAAGGAGCGGGGGCTGCCCGTCATCTTCCTGACGGCCTTCGGCGACGAGGGGAGCGTTGTGACGGGGCTCGACATGGGCGCCGACGACTATATTGCCAAGCCCTTCCGCCCACGCGAGCTTGTCTCGCGCATCCGCAGCGTCCTGCGCCGCTGCGGCAAGAGTCAGGCCGTCGTGACGCTTGGGAACGTCACGGTCGACACGGAAAAGGGCGTCGCGACGAAGGGCGGCAATGACCTTTACCTCTCGGCGCTGGAGTATCGGCTGCTGCTCGTGTTCGTCAACAACCGCGGCAAGGTGCTCTCGCGCAGCAAGCTTCTCGAGGAGATCTGGGACGTCGCCGGGGACTTTGTCAACGACAACACGCTCACCGTCTACATCAAGCGCCTGCGTGAGAAGATCGAGGACGACCCGCAGAGTCCCCAGATCATCCGCACCGTGCGGGGAATGGGCTATAAGGTGGACGGATGAAGCTGATGAGAAACCGCGAGGTGCAGCGGCTGCTGCTTCTGTGCCTGCTGGGGACGGCGCTCATCGCCGCGGCGGGCTTCTGCGCGGGGATCGTGCCGGGCGCGCTGGCGCTCGCGGGCGGTTTGGTGCTCTCCGGCGGGGTAATGGGTGTGACGCTGCGGCGCTACCGTGCCATCGCGCAGCTGAATCAGGACATCGACCGCGTGCTGCACGGGGAGGAGTCGCTGCCGATCGTCTCAAACGACGAGGGCGAACTCGCCATCCTGCGCAGCGAGGTCGGCAAGATGACCATCCGCCTGCGCGAGGCGGCGGACAGCCAGCGGCGCGAGCGGCTGCATCTGGCCGACGCGATGGCCGACATCTCCCACCAGCTGCGAACGCCGCTGACGGCGCTGAACCTAACGGTGACGCTCCTCGCGGCCGAGGATATCACGCCCGAGCGGCGGCGCGAGCTGATGCGCGAGCTGCGGCGGCTGCTGAGCCGGATGGACTGGCTGGTGGAGAGCCTTCTGAAGATGAGCAAGCTCGACGCGGGCACAATTCCGTTTCAGCGCATGCCGCTTTCGGCGGCAGAGCTGGTGCGCCGCGCGGCGGCGCCGCTCGCGGTGCCGATGGAGGTGCGCGGCGAGCATCTGGAGACGGATGTCGGCGGCGAAATGCTCCTGTGCGACCCCGGCTGGACGGTCGAGGCGCTCGGAAACGTCCTGAAAAACTGCATGGAACACGCGCAGAGCGTCGTGCGTGTCGGCGCGCGGGAGACGGCGCTCTATACCGAGATCACCGTGCGCGACGACGGGCCGGGCATGGATCCGGACGACATCCCGCACCTGTTCGAGCGGTTCTACCGCGGCAAAAACGCGAACCAGGAGAGCTTTGGCATCGGCCTTGCGCTCAGCCGTGCGATCCTTGCCGCGCAGAACGGCACCATCCGCGCCGAGAACGCCCGCGAGGGCGGCGCGCTGTTCACGCTGCGGGTTTATAAAGGCGTGGTGTAGTCACGCAAAAAGGGCTTCGCCCCTTTTGCGCGAGGGATTTTGCTCCGCTCTGCACCTCGGCTGGCTATGCCAGCCTGTGACACTCCGCTCCGCGCAAAGTGTTTTTTGCGGCGTACACGCCGCCGCAAAAAACGGATTTCAACTTTTTCGCGCCGCTGCGGCGGCGCGAACTCTGTGAGACCTTTGGTCAGGGCGCGCCTTAACCTTTCTATATGCGTTATATATTCTCCTTATGGGAGAAATTTGTGCGACGGAATCATTGGGGTTTGGGCGTGTGGGTTGTGAAAAACGGGGTTTGGGTGCCCGGTGCGATGGCCCACATCCTGTGCACTTTTGCCATTGACAGGGAAAATACCCCATGGTAGAATACACGCAATTTAGGCAGCAGACGGCCGCTGTGGGCGCTTCGCCCGGACGGACGCCGCACCCGGAGGGAGGGAAAAAGCACCATGTTGATCCGAGATCTGATCTATACCGGCATCGGGGTGTACCAGTGTTTTTTCCGCCGCCGCTGCGGGGCGCGTCCCGCGGCCGCCGTTATTGAATCGTGATCGTTTCCCGGTTCGGCAGATGAATTGTTTCATTTGCCGGGCCGGGATTTTTTCACACCTGAGACAAGGAGAGGAACGCGTATGAAACGGACAGACATCAAGAAGATTCTCATCATCGGCTCCGGCCCCATCGTGATCGGCCAGGCGGCGGAGTTTGACTACGCCGGCACGCAGGCGTGTCTGGCGCTGAAGGAGGAGGGCTACGAGGTCATCCTCGTCAACTCCAACCCCGCGACCATCATGACCGACACCTCCATCGCCGACAAGGTCTACATGGAGCCGCTGACGCTCGAGTACGTCGCGAAGATCATCCGCTACGAGCGCCCCGACGCCATCGTTCCCGGCATCGGCGGGCAGACGGGTCTGAATCTCGCCATGCAGCTCGAGCGCAAGGGCGTGCTGCGCGAGTGCGGCGTTGAGCTGCTCGGCACAAGCAGCGAGAGCATCGAGCAGGCCGAGGACCGTGAGAAGTTCAAGGAGCTGTGCCAGTCCATCGGCGAGCCGGTCATCCCCTCCGAGATCACCTACAGTCTGGAGGAGGCCCGCGCCGCGGCCAAGCGGATCGGCTACCCCGTGGTGCTGCGCCCCGCGTTCACCCTCGGCGGCACGGGCGGCGGCTTTGCCAACGACGAGGCGGAGCTGATGGAGCTGGGCGTCCACGCCTTCGCACTCTCGCCGGTACATCAGGTGCTCATCGAGAAGAGCGTCAAGGGATATAAGGAGATCGAGTTTGAGGTCATGCGCGACAGCGAAGACCGCGCCATCACGATCTGCGGCATGGAGAACGTCGATCCCGTCGGCGTCCACACGGGTGACTCCATCGTCGTTGCGCCGATTCTCTCCCTCTCCGATGCCGACCGCGAGATGCTCAACGCCAGCGCCATCCGCATCATCCGCGCGCTGAAGATCGCGGGCGGCTGCAACGTCCAGTTTGCGCTCGATCCGAACTCCAGCCGCTATTACCTCATCGAGGTCAACCCCCGCGTCTCCCGCTCCTCCGCCCTCGCGTCCAAGGCCAGCGGCTATCCCATCGCCCGCGTCACCGCGAAGATCGCCGTCGGCATGACGCTGCCGGAGATTCCCGTCGCGGGCGGCACCGCCGCCATCGAGCCGAGCCTTGACTACATCGTGGCGAAGTTCCCGCGCTTCCCGTTCGACAAGTTCCAGTCCGTCCCCAACGTCCTCGGCACGCAGATGAAGGCCACGGGCGAGGTCATGGGCATCGGCGCGACGCTCGAGGAGTGCTTCCTCAAGTCTGTGCGCTCGCTCGAAACGGGCGTGTGCCACTTCCGCCTCGCGAAGTTCGACGACGTGCCCGCCGAGGAGCTTCTGACGTATCTCGCAGAATTCCACGACGACAACATCTACGCCATCGCGGAGCTGCTGCGCCGGGGTGAGAGCGTCGAGCGCATCCACGCCGTCACCGCCATCACGGAGCTGTTTCTCGAGTCGCTGCAGCGCATCACGCGCATGGAGCAGCGCCTTGCCGCCGCGCCGCAGGACGCGGACGTGCTGCGCGAGGCGAAGATCATGGGCTTTTCCGACCGCTGCGTCGCGGAGCTGTGGAACGTCGCGGAGCTGGACGTCTACAATCTGCGTAAAAGCCGCGGCATCACGCCGGTTTTCCGCATGGTCGACACGCTCCACACCGGCACCTACATCGCCTATCTTTACTCTTCCTATACCGGCACGAACGAGTCCCGCCTGACCGACAAGCGCAAGATCGTCGTCCTCGGCGCGGGCCCCATCCGCATCGGACAGGGCGTGGAGTTCGACTACTCCACCGTCCACGCCGTCCAGACCATCCGCCGCGCCGGGTATGAGGCGATCATCATCAACAACAACCCCGAGACGGTCTCCACCGACTACACGACCTCCGACAAGCTCTATTTTGAGCCGCTGACGGTCGAGGACGTCATGGCGATCCTCGACTATGAGCAGCCCGACGGCGTCATTGCCTCCCTCGGCGGCCAGACGGCCATCAACCTCGCCGAGCCGCTGGCCGCGCGCGGCGTGCGCATCATCGGCACCGACTGCGCCGCCATCGAGCGCGCCGAGAACCGCGAGTGCTTCGAGGAGATCCTGCAGCAGCTGGAGATCCCGCAGCCGCAGGGCCGCGCCGTCACGAACATCGAAGACGGCGTCCGCGCCGCGGCCGAGATCGGCTACCCCGTGCTCGTGCGCCCGAGCTTTGTGCTCGGCGGCCGCGCGATGGAGATCGTCGCGAACGAGGAGATGCTGCGCCACTACCTCAAGACCGCCGTGGAGATCGACACTGACAAGCCCGTGCTCGTTGACCACTACATTCAGGGCAAGGAGGTCGAGGTCGACGCCATCTGCGACGGCTGCGACGTGTTCGTCCCCGGCATCATGGAGCTCGTCGAGCGCACGGGCGTCCACTCGGGCGACTCCATCAGCGTCTATCCGTCCTACTCCATCTCCGACCGCGTGAAGGGCGTGATCCTGCAGTATACGAAGAAGCTCGGTCTCGGCATCGGGATTGTGGGTCTGTTCAACGTCCAGTTCATCGTCGACAGCCATGAGCGCGTCTACATCATCGAGGTCAACCCCCGTTCCTCGCGCACGGTGCCGTTTCTGTCGAAGGCGACGGGTTTCTCCCTCGCGGATATCGCGACGGAGGTCATTCTGGGCCGCAGCCTGAAGGAGCAGGGCATCTTCGGCATCTATCCCGACGAGAAGCCCCGCCACTACGTCAAGGTGCCCGTCTTCTCCTCGAACAAGATCAAGGGGCTGGACGCCTACCTCTCCCCGGAGATGAAGTCCACGGGCGAGGCCATCGGCTATGACCGCTCGCTCTCGCGCGCCATGTACAAGGCGCTGCAGGCCTCGGGCATGAAGCTTCAGAACTACGGCACGGTCGTTGTCACCCTCGCCGACGAGGACAAGGAGGAGGCCCTCCCGATGGTGCGCAGCTTCTATAACATGGGCTTCAACATCGCCGCCACCGAGGGTACGGCCGCCTTCCTCAAGAAAAACGGTATCCGCACCCGCCGCCTCGGCAAGCTCTCCGAGGGCAGCAGCGAGATTCTCGACCTGATCCGCTCGGGCTTCGTGAGCTACGTCATCAACACGCGCGCTGTCTCCTCCGGCACGCACAGCCAGGACGGCGCGTCCATCCGCCGCTGCGCGATCGAAAACGGCGTCACGATCTTCACCTCGCTCGACACCGCCCGCATCGTTACGGAGGTGCTGGAGGAGATGACCATCTCCGTCTCCACCATCAACGCGGAGTAAAAATTTTATTCTGGAAGGCCGATGGCCTTCCGGGATCATTCGCAAAAGGCTTCCGGGAAGAACTTCCCGGAAGCCTTTTCGTCGTCCAGACGTCTCACTTTGACAGATTTCTCTATTCCGGCTTCTCCTCCTGATAGAACATGTTCCAGTCGACGGTGTGGGCGCAGAGGGTTTTCTCGTCGGGACAGCGGAGCGTGACGGCGAGCGGCGGCAGCGTGCGCAGCGTCTCGACGATGGCGCGCAGTGTGACGTGCGCGGCCTGCGCCGGAGGTATGCCGTCCGCCGCCGCAGCGCTGAGCTTGAGCTCCCTCTCCCCCGCCCGCGCGGCATCCGTGAGCAGGCGGTGGTACAACGCGGCCATTTCCGCCGCATTTTCCGCATGCAGAACGTCTGCCCGCGGGTCGAGAATGATGGAAAGATGCATAAAACGCCTCCTTTTTCACAAGATGGAGTGTTCAGCAGCGGCTAAGAAAGATGAACAAATTTTAAACTTTCTCTCCGCTTACAGGATTTTATTTACAAAAAGCGTCCCGTATGCTAAAATGCGTTTACATAATATTACAACGTAGAACGGAGGAGAACGCTTTGAAGAAGTTTGTACCGGTTTATGAGGGGGAGCTGCGAAAACACTCGCTGCAGGTGCCCCGGTGCATCAGCGAGTGCAGCGGGATCCGCGTGTTCGGTCGACGCATCAAGTCGCTGGTGTTCTCCACCGACGTGGCGATTATCAAGAACATCAACGCCGATGCGGTCATCGCGGTCTACCCCTTCACGCCGCAGCCCACCATCACCGAGGCAATCATCGAGGCCTCGGAGGTGCCGGTGTTCGCGGGTGTCGGCGGCGGGATGACGAACGGCCGCCGCTCGGCCAGCATCGCGGCCTATGCCGAGCATCAGGGCGCCTTCGGCGTCGTGTGCAACGCCTTCATCCAGAATGAGGCCATCCGAGCCATCAAGGAGACTGTCGAGATTCCGATCGTGTTCACCGTTGTCTCCGAGCACGCGGACATCCAGAGCCGTCTCGACGCGGGCGTCGACTTTCTGAACGTCTCCGGCGCGGCGCGCACGCCGGCGATCGTCGCCGAGATCCGCAGGCAGTATCCGCGCGTACCGATCATCGCGACGGGCGGCCCGACGGACGAGAGCATCCGCGCGACCATCGCCGCCGGCGCCAACGCCATCACCTATACCCCGCCGACGAGCGCCGAGCTCTTCGCCGAATCGATGGCGAAGTACCGCAGCCGCTACGACCTGCCGCAGGAGGAAAACTGATATGGCATGTGTTGCCCCAAAGAGCACCGCTCTTTGGGGCAACTTTTTTACATATTAAGATACGCGCGGCACTTTTCGTTCGCTTCGCGCGCCACGCGGTCCTCGTCGACGGTCACAAGGCGGCCGTGGCGCACGGTGACCTTCCCGTGTACCACGGTGTAGTCCACCGGGCCGCGCACGCCGACGGTGCCGAGCACGGAGCCCGCGTCGAAGCACGAGCCGACGAACTCCAGATGACGGCTGTCGATCAGGAAGAGGTCGGCGCACTTGCCGGGGGCGAGCTGGCCAATGTCGTCGCGGCCGAGCAGGCGGGCGCTGCCGCGCGTCGCCATTTTGAGCACGTCATAGCCGCTCGGCGCCTCGCGGCTGGAGTTGAGCCGGTGCAGCAGATACGCCACGCGCAGCTCCTCCATGAGCGAGGAGCCGTCGTTGCTGGCGCTGCCGTCGACGGCAAGGCCGACCGGAACGCCGAGCCGCAGCATCTCCGGGATGCGTGCGATGCCGGAGGAGAGCTTCATGTTGCTGATGGGGCAGTGCGCGACGCCCGTGCCGGTCTCGGCGAGCAGGCGCAGCTCGTCGTCATTGAAGTGGATGCCGTGGGCGAACCAGACGTCGCTGCCGAGCCAGCCGAGCTTTTCCATGTACGCGAGCGGGCGCATCCCCTCGCGCGCAAGCATGAAGTTCTCCTCGTCCTTCGTCTCGCACAGATGCGTGTGCAGGCGCACGCCGTACTCGCGCGCGAGCAGCGCGCTCTGGCGCAGCAGCTCCGCCGAGACGGAAAACGGCGAGCACGGGGCCAGCGCGACGCGGTGCATCGCGCCATAGCTCGCGTCATGGTACTTCTCGATGCAGCGGACGCTGTCGGCCATGATTTCGTCGACCGTCTGGACGACGCTGTCGGGCGGCAGGCCGCCGTCCTTGACGCTCAGATCCATGCTG
>ERZ832317.3185-NODE-3185-length-17622-cov-3.839984_pt1 | contig 17622 bp, 14 predicted proteins | sample MGYA00519695_ERZ832317 | MGnify/ENA primary metagenome ERZ832317 (study PRJEB31850, sample SAMEA3708726) | human gut metagenome | biome: human gut; feature: human-associated habitat; material: faeces | place: China | collected 2014 ...
AATATAATCAGCAATACAATGAGCAAGCTCAGATATTACCGATTATATTTTTATGACCGGACTGTTACTGTTTTTCACATATTGATGTGTTAATGTTTGATTTTAACCTTTGCATCATGATATATACCTGTTATAATGTAAAAAACAATTATTAAGTTTTAAGGAATATAGTGTGAAAAATAAAATTTTTCACATATAAGATTTGTGTCTGCGTACACCTGGCACAAACTTGCTATACAAAAAATGTGTGCAGAAATGAGGATTTTTATGGCAAAAAACAGTAATTATGATTATGAGGAAACGATGGTGACACTTACGGATGAAGATGGAGTTGACAGAGATTTTTATATAGATGAAATTTATGAAGTTGACGGAAAGACATATTGTGCCGCAATCCCAGGGGATGTGGAAAATGTCACGGAATATTATGTGTTTAGACTAAAAGACCTCGGAAATGATGATTTTGAGATGGAAGACATAGATGACGAAGAAGAATATGATGCGGCAGCAGATGCTTACGAGGAAAAACTTGATGCGAGAGCGTGGAGCAGAATGATGGAGCAGAAGTAAAATTATGTCATTCAAACAATCGAATTTTTAGTGCAACAATAATTAAATTTAATGTGGTTTTTTTGACATAACTAAATGTTATAATAGATGAAACTAAAGGCACAGTGCCTAAAAGTAATGTACTCTCGGAATCTTCTGAACGAAGAATTTCGAGATGGATTATTGATATACAATGACATTTTCGCAGTGCGTACACGGTGTGTACGACGAGAAAATGGAAACAGTATATCGGAAATCCAGCCGAAATGACTCGTTTTGAGAAGATACCGAGAGTACATAAGTATAGAAAGGTAGGAAATTATTATGAGAAAACAGATTAAAGGTATTTTAGCGGCAGCTCTATCTGCAGCTATGGTAGTTTCATTTGGCTCAGCAGCAGGTGTAAACAAAGCTTCAGCAGAAGACACAACAACAGACACAACAACAGAAGCAAAGCATACATACAATGCTATACTTGGATTTGAGTCAGCAGGAGACCCGGATTGGGCATATAGAAAATTTGTTGAGAATGAGGATCAGGGAATAAAAAGTAAAGATTATGACTGCCTCACTCAGTATATGGCAACAAATACGGGTAAACATGATGCAAGTATGACAAATGCAAAAATCGACAAAGATGGTACTTATACGGTTACTGTAGACAATCTTGATTTTTCAAAGCAGACAAGTATAAACATGGCTTATGTTATAACAGACATTCCGGCAGCAATGAAAGGTGTAGAGTTTACAAATGTAAAATATTCTGTTGACGGTGAAGTTGTAGCAACTCAGGATAAAGCAGTGCAGAAATATGATCAGAAAGATTATTATATGCTGATGAGCGTATGCACATACAACAATCCATCTAACAAAGTAAATGAAGCTCTCTCTACAAAATTACCTTCAAAGAGCCTTTCAATCACATTTGATGTAAAGGGTGTTGACTTTGATAAGTCTTACAAAGCAGAAACAGTAGGACTTGCAAAAGGCAAGACAATAAAAAAGAGCGGTGTTACATATAAGGTGACAACAGCAGCTACATATACAGAAGGAACAGACAAGAAAACGACAGGAAAAGTTCAGGTAACAGGATTTGACAAAAAAGCAAAAACATTAAAAGTTGCAGATACTATCAAAGTCGGAACAGAGTCATACGCTGTTACAAGCATCAAAGCAGGTGCGTTTAAAGGGGCATCAAAGGTTACGGCAGTAACGCTTGGAAAGAAAGTAAAATCTATCGGAAAGGATACATTTGTAAATTGCAAAAAGCTTAAGACTTTAACAATCGGTGTTAAGCTCAGCTCAGTAACAAAGAACTCTTTCAAGGGATGCAAGACAGTTAAAGTTAAGGGAACTGCTGCAGCAGCAAACAAGAAATTACTTGCAAAACAGAACAAGACAGTTAAATTTAAGTAATACTGAAGGCAGATGACTATTACACCACGCTTCTAGTGTGTAGGGCAATAAGTGGTAGGTAAAGATGTTAGCTTGACCCTAACATCATATTATAAGAATATAATGAAAAGGACATTGTACAATGGAAACACCGTTCTGGAAATATGATTTCAGAGGTGTGCCAAAGTGTGCGTGTCCTTTTTTATTGTATAGGAAAATGTTCGTAAAGTAGTGTGATGCCAGGAGCAAAACGCTGTTTTTGCTCTTTTATGGAAACGAATATTGTTAAATATTCGCTTCCGTTTTTTGTTTATACTCTTTTTACATATTATAAATAATTTTTGCCTTTACATCGTCAGCAGTTTCTTTATCTTTCAGGCGTGTGATAATAGCTCCTGCAAATTCAATGCAGGTACCCATGCCACGGCTTGTCGTGAACTGTCCGTCAATAACAACAGGTTCGGTGAGATATTCGGCACAATTAAGATTAACTTCCTGGCCTGGATAGCAGGTAGCTTTATGGTCTTTTAAAATGCCAAGCTGACCATAAACTGTAGGTGCGGCACAAACAGCGGAAAGCAGCTTACCGTTTTCTTTAAACTCCAGGATTTTGTCGGTAAGTGGTTTATAAGCTAAAAGATTAGGTGTTCCCGGAATACCGCCCGGAAGAATAATCATTTTAGCACTGTCAAAATCAGCTTCTTTAAAAAGTTTGTCTGCCTTGATAGTAACATTGTGTGAACTTGTAACCTCGAGTGTGTCAGTGATAGAAACCATATCTATCACAAGTCCGGCACGGCGCACCATATCAACAACTGTAAGCATTTCTACTTCTTCGTATCCCGGTGCCAAAAAAATAAGAGCATCTGTCATAATAAACCTCATTTCTGCACACATAAATTATTTTGTATTAATATATCATTAACATCACACTAAGCTGTGTCAGGTGTGCACAGACACAAAGCTTGTGGATTAAAATCCTGCATTAGCAGTGATTTTGCACTATACTATATTTGTCAATGAAATTAGTATCCGAATAAACTGCTTGTATTTTGCAACAATTCTACAATAAAAATAGAAGCAATAATACAATAAACAAGTCTATTATATCGAAAATTATCCTTTTATAGCTGAACCGTTCTTAAAATTTGATTAAAATTGCAAATCGGTACTGTTAAAATTGTGATAATTTGTTATTATTATAATACAAAGTTTAAAAACAATAAAGAGTGGTATAATTTATATATAATCATAGATTATATGTAATCATAGATTATATGTAATCAATGACAATATAAATAAAGACATTCGGGAATGGTGGAAATTATGGAAAACAAAGAAACGCGGCAGAAAAAAGATGGTGAGGATATGAAAAAAGGACGGTATGCAGATGGTCAGAGCAAACCTGTTGATGCAAATAGTGAAAATATCATAGAAGAAAAAGATATTATTAAGGAAGAAAAGATTTTGACTTTCACTGGAAAAAAAGTCAGGGAAACAGTCGGATGGTTTAATTTTGATAAAAAGTATCTTAAAGTCTGTCTATATGCATTGTTTGTTATATTCTGGGGAGCGATAATATTTATTATGATGCAAAACTGGGGTGCAACAAAGGCATTTATCATGAACTTTTTAGGAGTGTTGTCACCGTTTTTTGTAGCAGTTATCATTGCATATTTTGTTTCGCCTATATATGAAAAGATATATGGTTTGTTTGAAAAGTCAGTGAGAGGAAAGAAAACTGCAAAACCGGTCAGAATGTTATCATTATTGTTATCATATTTACTTCTGGTAGGATTTGTTACAGTAGCATTTGTATTTGTAATTCCTCAAATTGGTGAAAGTATTACTGAGCTGACAAACAACATACCGGTGGTATATAATAATATTATAGATATGCTTGCAAATCTTCATGAGAAATATCCGGAAATTGACACGGATTTTGTAAGTGAAAAGCTTAATGAAATGGTTCCAAATCTTATAAAATATGGAACGAATATTGTGGGAAATGTAATACCGATGGTGTTTTCTATTTCTGTATCTATCGTGAAAGTCATGATAAATATATTACTTGCACTTATAATATCGGTTTATATGATAGTGGGGAGAGAAACATTTAAACATCAGGGAAAGAGACTGGTTTATTCGGTCTTTAGTGAAACAAAAGGTGATACGATATGTAAGACACTAGGAGAATGTAATGATATATTCAGTGCATTTCTTATAAGTAAAGCGATAGACTCGCTCATAATAGGCTGTCTTTGCTGTGTCATAATGAATATAATTCATTTGCCATACACAGTGCTTATAAGCGTTATTGTCGGAATAACAAACATGATACCATACTTTGGACCATTTATAGGAGCGGTACCGGGAGTGTTGATATATCTTTGCATAAGTCCTAAAGATGCACTTATATTTGTAATAATGATATTTATATTACAGCAGTTTGATGGACTTATATTAGGACCAAGACTTCTAGGCCAGTCAACAGGGTTGAGTCCGATATGGGTAATATTCGGAATAACTGTCGGAGGAGCATATTTTGGTGTTGTTGGTATGTTTATTGGAGTTCCTGTGGTAGCAGTATTTGCATTTTTGCTTAATAAAATTATATCATACAGGCTCAGTGGCAAAGAGATAAAGGCATTAAAAGTGGAAGATGAAGAGTCGATTGAATAAAATGTGTTACTTCCGGGTAGCTTGCTGCTCGGAAGTAGAGATTAGTTTGCTAAGTTTATGCCTAGTGTACTGTATCAATGACATTTCGCCAAATAACTTGCATAAATTTCCATCTGCTGTGTTGTTGTCAATCGCCGTAGCCCGCTACGGCTCATTCCTCCGCCTTGCAGAATGAAAATTTACCCTGCGTTATTTAGCTGAAAATCAATGATACACTATACTAGTATTTGATTTTTATCTGTGACATATGAGTTTGCAAATAGGTTTGCCCTGATTGAAGAATTTTTCTTCGTATTCGGTCATAATATTATCCTTTGCAGGACCATTTTTATGGAGATTAAAATCATACATATCAATAGTCCAGCCGGCATCCTTTATTTCTTCAAGAGAAAAATCGAAAAGAGGGCGGTTATCGGTTTTAAACTGGATATGTCCGTCTTTAGCCAAAATCTTATCGTATCGTGCAAGAAACTGTGAAGATGTAAGTCTCCGTTTGGCATGGCGGTCTTTCGGCCACGGATCAGAAAAATTAAGATATATGCGGGACACTTCGCCCGGAGCAAAATATTCTGCAATATCCTCGGCATCCATGCGTAAAAACATAAGATTATCGGTTTCTAGTGATTCCCTCTTATCAAGTGCACGGACAAGAACGCTCGAATATTTTTCAATACCAATATAATTTATATCAGGATTTTCAGCAGCAAGTCCCATGATAAACTGTCCCTTACCCATACCTATTTCAATATGAATTGGATTATCGTTTTTAAATATGTTTTTGTTCCAAAGACTTTTGTAATCTTCACCGTTTGTTCCATCAGTCTGTATAGTATAGGGGTTTTCAAGAATTTTTTCCTGAGAACCTTTGACATTTCTAAGTCGCATATAAATCCTCCAGTAAATATTTATTTAACATTATCAGGGAAATCCACATTGCTATTGCATAGAGCATAATAAGTAGTGGGTTGGAAATTTCCTCTAGCAGAGCAGATTGTAAATATCCGCATTAAATGTTGTAAAGGGTTAAAATATCATTTGCACCAAACACTCTTGGTGTCAGCGTGTATTCTACACAATAGTACAAAAAAAGAGAGGATAATGCAAGCTGTATTATAAATATTACGGTCGGAAATATTTTCATCTTTTTCAGTCCTCTTATCGTATGTTTTTCAAATTGAAAATGAGAAGATAATCAATAATAAAAAGCACAAGATTTATCATCAAAAAAATCTCTTTGTATAAAATAGACAAAAGAAAAAGGATAAATATGTGAAAAATGCAAATAGAAAATATGGAAACATTATGTTACCATATGAAAAAGTTTTGAATTATCATATTAATTGTAACAGTTCAGCCTCTCATTTATTACATTCGTAAACTTGACAGCAAGCTGTCAGTCGCTGCTATGCAGCTTGTGTTTACTTCATTTCATAAATGAAAGGCTATTCCGCCCAAAAAAACAAGCCAATAATACATCGAGCGAGCTCGTGTATTATTGACTTATCTTTTTTTGGCTGAACTGTTACACTTTTCGACCATAAAAAGTAAGTTTATTTTATGGCAAATATCGGCATATTTTGGTATAATTTAGGATAACTGGATTTTTAAAATGGCAACAAGCACTTGAGAGGGGAAAAGGAAATATGAAAAAAATTAGTATAAGGCAGTATATTGCCACACTTATCGTGTGTTTTCTGGCGATAGCAATATTATCTTTCTGTACGATACAGGCATTTTACAAAAAGTCGGTAAATGATACACTTTCACTTGGAGAGAGTGCATTGAAACAGCAGAAAGAACAGATGGATGCATATCTTTCAAGAGGTATGGATGCCGTCGAGGTTACAGCGATAAATATCGAGTATATGCTCAGGGAAAATTATAGTAATGACGATATACTCAGTTATCTTAAACAGGAGTCAAAGTATTACAAAGAGGATGTTGATGTAAATTTTACAGGAATTTATGGTATTATTAATGATGAGTATCTCGATGGTATAGGATGGCAGCCGGAAAATGATTATGTGCCACAGGACAGAGAGTGGTACAAGGCAGCAGTTAAAGCGAATGGTGAGTCAACTTTTGTTCAGCCGTATCTTGATGCACAGACTAACACAATAATGGTTTCGATAAGCCGGCTTTTGGAGGATAAGAAAAGTGTCATATCTCTTGATATTGAACTTGGAACTTTGCAGCAGGAGACACAGGCTATAAAACTCAACGGACAGGGGTATGGTTTTGTGTGTGACCGTTCAGGGCTTGTGATAACACATTCCGATGAAAAAAATATTGGAAGTGATATATCAAAAGGAGAAAAGGCTGTTTTGTATAAGAAGATTGTTTCAAAAAAGAACCAGACATTTAGTTATAAAATGGGCAAAAAACATATAACCGTATTCGCGACTTCTGTTATGGACGAGTGGTATGCGGTTATGATAATAAATAATGATGTTCTTTATAAAAAAATAAGCAATCTTATTATATATGATGTGGGACTTAGTATTGTACTCTACATGATAATAGTTGTATTTTGCACAATGTCGATGCGTGTGACAAGACGCACTCTCAATGAACTTGATGAGACAAATGATGAATTGCAGGAGATAAATGATAGTGTGCTGCAGGCTTTGGCAAAAACAATTGATGCAAAGGACAAATACACTAAAGGGCACTCTGTCAGGGTTGCAAAGTACAGCAAAATGATAGCGGGAAGAATGGGAAAGACGAAAAAAGAGCAGGATGAGATATACAGAGTCGCACTTTTGCACGATATGGGAAAAATAAGAATACCCGATGCTATTATAAATAAGCCGGGAAAACTTACGGATCAGGAGTTTTCGATGATTAAACTCCATCCCGTGACAGGTTATCATATTTTGAAAGGAATACGCAGGATTAAGGATTTAGCCATAGGTGCAAAATATCATCATGAGCATTATGACGGAATGGGTTATCCGAGTGGTCTTAAAGGAAAAAATATTCCTGAGATAGCAAGAATAATAGCCGTTGCAGACAGTTATGATGCGATGGCATCAAACAGGAGTTACAGAAATGCACTTCCACAGGATGTAGTCAGAAGTGAGATAGAAAAGGGAAAAGGAACGCAGTTTGACCCTGATATAGCAGACATTATGCTTCAGATGATAGATGAGGACAAAGACTATGAGATGAAGCAGACGGATGAATTAAAAAGAACGATACTTGTGGTTGATGACCAGAAAATGAACCTTATGCTCGTAAAGGGAATATGCAAGGATGAACCTATGTATAACATACTTACGGCGGAGAGTGGAGAAGAAGCAATAGAGATACTGCAAGAAAATGAAATCGCTCTTTTACTGCTCGATATAGAAATGCCTGAGATGGATGGTTTTGAGACACTTGCAAAAATCCGTGAATTTTCAGATGTAAAAGTTGCATTTATAACTGCAACAAGAGATTATGATACGATAGAAAAGGCGAGAAAACTCGGTGTAGAAGATTATCTTACAAAACCGTTTCTGCCTGCCGTATTTTTGGAAACAATTCATGGTATTATCGATTAGATAATATGCTTGTAAAATTTATTATATGCTGTGTTATTTGCTATATTTTCATAATTTAATTTCTTATTATGATAGTATCGTAAAAAATATATGTATTTAGATAAGGAAGGAGCAAATGATGAAGAAAAGATTTATTGCTGTCATTATGTCACTTGTTATGTGTGCCTCGCTTGTTTTACCAGTGGGATATGCTGATGTTAAAGCTGATGTCAAGTCGGCTGAGATTTTGGATACTGATGTGAGTGAGGCTTCTGACGGATGTACTCTGCTTGGTGTGTACGGTACTTATTACAGTCAGGCAATGGAGGCTCTCGATAAGCTTAACGAAATTCGTAAGGAGGCGTGCGAAGAGGGAGATGTACCTGACCCAAGAAATCCTGAGCGTATGCTTACCGCTGATGATTATGTGCCGTTGAAGTGGTCAGGAGATTTAGAAAGTGTGGCTAAGATAAGGGCTGTTGAAGCGGGAATAGCATATGCGTTTATGGATTCGGGGCATAACCGTCTAAACGATAAAAATACATTTTCCATAAGTTATAACGGGATTTCCGGAAGTGCTGAGGACCTTGCCTACAACGATACGACAGATATGGGTGAGGGTATCATGCAGTTTTATATGGAAAAACAGTATTGGGTAAAGGAAAATCCTACAGGTGAGGAGACAGGACATTATACAAGCATAATAAATCCAAAATATAAATATGTAGGCTGTGGAGATTTCTATTCAAAAGTTGGAAGATTTTCAAATACACTTGCAACGGAATTGTCGGAAAAAGAGGGACTTGATGAGTCTATGCTTAGAGCAAAGAAAGATGTAATGCAGAAAATAGAAGTTGCAGACCAGTACATAAAAGAGTACACAATAGAGGGCGATAGTGAGATAAATACCGATGCTACGGCGAATTATACAGTGAGGGTAAAAATTCAGAGAAACAATGCTGTGCGAAGTCTTTGGGCACTTGGGATTGACAGTTTTTCATCGTCGGACACAAGTATTGCAACAGTCACTGATGATGGTGTAGTGACTGCTATAAAAAACGGAACAGTTACGATAACTGCAAAATCGGGTGACAAGGTTGTTGCAACTAAAGATATAACAGTAAAATGCACACACAACAAAAAAATAAAGAATTATACACCTGCAACCTGTCAGACAGAGGGAAAGAAAACTTATTACTGTGACAAATGCGATTATACGGAGGAAAAGAATATTCCAAAGAAAGCACATGATTATGTTTACGGTGATGTGGAGTCGGACGGAAAAAGAACCGGAGTATGCTCGGTATGTGGTGACAGTGTGCATATAACACCGCCGTCATCATTTAATGTAAAGTGGAATAATGAGTCACATACGGAGAGAGGTTACAGCGAAACATTGCCGATGGATTTAAAAAGTGGCTCAAAAATATACTGCTGGCCTGAAAGTGTTTTGGATGACAGCACTTATAATGATGTAGTGATAGAAACGGCAAACAGTAACATAGTGTCAGTTCCGGAGGAGATGACGGTCAATTCATCCGTGAACCGACTTGAGATAAAAAAAGACGGAGTCTGTGGTATTAAGATTTATCCAAAATATAACAGCCGAATTGCAAAGAATTATATATTCAGGATAGGGGAAAAAGGAAGTCTTAATATAGCAGATGCGGATGTGACATTGTCGCAGTCACAGTACACATACAATGGCGGGGAATGTAAGCCGGATGTTACGGTTACGGTTGACGGAGATACCGTTCTTGAAAAAGATGTTGATTATACCATTAGCTATGAAAACAATAAAACAGCCGGAATTGCAAAAGCAGTGATAAACGGTATAGGCATTTTTAAAGGCAGTGTAAATAAAGAATTTAGCATAGCAAAAGCAACTGATGAAGTACATACAAGTCAGGCAGTTACGGACAGTGCAAAAGCAGCAACCTGTATTGAAAACGGACTGACAGAGGGGTCACATTGCTCAGTCTGTGGAGAAGTAATAACTGCACAAAATGTGATTGAAAAAACAGGACATAAATATGTTGACGGAAAATGCAATGTATGTGGCGACATAAGTTATATCGATGATTCAGGTATTCGTTATACATTTGATGAAGATATAAACGGAAACAAGACATTTAAAGCAGATGCCATTCCCGGAAAAACATTGACGGGAGAAGTTGAGATAAAAGAAGAAATGGCAATAGGTGATGTTAAATATCCGGTAGCATCCATAGAAACAGGGGCGTTTGAGGGACAAAGCCAGATTACAAAGATAATAGTTCCTGAAAAGATAGAGAAAATCGGAACAAAGGCATTTGCAGGCTGCAGCAGCCTTGTTGAGATAAACTTTTATCCTAAGACAGTCCCGGTAATAGAAGATAAACTTTTCGGAGATATGGATACATCAAAGATAACTGTCAACACATTAAGCAATGCTTTGGGATATTATGTTATCCGTGAAAAAGAAAATGTAACGGTGCGGAGTGGTTTAAAGAGCAGACATATTCATACAATGCAATATCATGAACCGGTATCGGCAACCTGTGAAAAAACAGGAACAGTGGCATACTACAGTTGCAGCGGATGTGGAAAACTGTATTGCGATGAGCAGGGAATAGCAGAGCTTAAAGAAAGTGCCCTTACAGTACCGGCATTGGGTCATGCATGGGAGAGTGATTACACAATAGATAAACCGGCAACAAAAAATACCGCAGGGGAAAAGTCAATCCATTGTATGAGATGTGATGCAAGGACTGATATTCAGACAATACCTGCAACAGGTGGCTCTGACGACCAAAACGGCAGTGACGACAACAGTAATAATAGCAGTGACAGTAACAGCGGCAATAATAACAGCGGAACAAGTGGTGGAGATTCACCAGGCAGTAATACTTCCAAGAAAAAGAAATATCCGAAAAAAGGCAAAAAAGTTACTGTTAAAGGAATCAGATATAAAGTAACAGGCGTTGTCGCAAAGACTAAGAAATTTGAGGTGTCATGCACGGGAAGTAAATCAAAAAAGATAACAAAATTGTCAATACCTGAATATGTAATCATTTCGGGAATTAAATTTAAGGTGACAGCAATAGACAAAAAGGCTTTTTATAAGTACACGAAGTTAAAGACCGTCACAATAGGAAAAAATGTAAAAACTTTTGGAACACAGGCATTTGCAAAAAGCAGTAAAATAAGTAAGATTACGATAAAGACAACAAAACTTACAAAGAAAAGCGTAGGAAAAAATGTTTTTTCAGGAATAAAGAAAAAAGCAAAATTTACATATCCTAAGAGTAAAAAGGCGGTGTATAAAAAGATATTTAAGGCGTAGTAAAATTATTCAGGATATAATAATGTCTGAAAGGAAAGAACGACAGGCAGATATGGTTATCAGCTTGCAGGTCTTTTTTGATATAAGGTATCAAAAAGGTGAAATAATCAAATTAATGGGTGAAAATGGCAAAAAAGTGTAGATTTTTTGAAAAACAGGTAGTATAATTATACACATATTATAAAAACAAAACTATGGCAGTAAGGAGGAAAACTAGGTATGAAAAAATCACTTGCCAGAAAATTGAGCGTATTTTTTGCCGGTATCGTATTTATCACCTGCCTTGTATTAGTAGGTTTGACTGTTATGATATTTGGCAATATTGAGGACAGAATGAAAGATGTCTTGTATGAAAATACATTACAGTCATATAAGACAGAGGTAAAATCAGAGGTTCAGTCGGCGATAAGCTCTATTGAGTATTATTATAATCTTAGTGATTCAGGAAAGATTGACAAGGCAACTGCAAAGAAGGATGCTCTTGAAGCATTGCGTAATCTCCGCTATGGTGATGATGATTCAGGGTATTTCTGGGTTGATGACACTGATTATAATCTTGTCATGCATCCTATCCTGCCTGAACAGGAGGGGACAAACAGATATGACCTCACGGACAAGAATGGTGTGAAGATAATTCAGTCTATTATGAAAACTGCCGAGTCGGGCGGCGGATTTAATGAGTTTTATTTTACAAAATCTGACGGAAAAACAGTAGCACCAAAAGTTGCATACAGTCAGAAATTTGATAAATGGAACTGGGTTATTACAACAGGAATATACTCCGATGATATTCACGAAATTGTAAATAAATCAGACGGATTAAGCAGAATAGTCAAGATATTTAGCGGTTCTGCAAATTTCCTTATTGTTGTTGGTATAGTTTTGGTTCTTGTGATGCTTGTCAGTTCATATGTAATCATAAAGCGGCTTGTCAAAGTAATTGAGAAAGTACGCAGTAAACTTGAATCGGTTGCACATGGTGATTTATCAAGCAGTCTTGATGAGGCGGTTGTAAAGAGAGCAGATGAGCTTGGTCAGATGGTTGAGCATACAAACATTGCTATAGGGTCTTTTAGAGGAAGTATATCAAAAGCAAAAGATACAGCCGATATGGTAAAAAATAATAGTGATGCAATAAAAGATAAGACGGAGAAAGCATTGTCCGCAACATCGCAGGTTGCAAAAGCTATTGAGCATGTAGCAACGGATGTTACAAATCAGGCGGATCTTCTTGGTGAAATAGTTAAAAATGTCGGAATCATGTCAGAGGGTGGCGTGGAAATGAGCGACAGTGTAAACAATATTAGCGAATATGTAGATGAACTTAATGTTTCAAGCAATGAAATGAAAGAAAAAGTTGAACTTATGAGTGCAGGAAGTCATGGAATGACAAGCCAGATTTCAGGAATTGCCACAAAGATAAACAACACGAATGATGCCATAAAACACATGACAGAAATACTTAATGTGATAGAAGAAATAGCATCGCAGACGGATCTGTTATCATTAAATGCAAGTATAGAAGCAGCACGTGCAGGAGAAGCAGGTCACGGATTTGCAGTCGTAGCAGGTAACATAAAGACGCTTGCAGAAAATACATCATCTGAGTTAAGTAACATAAAAGAAATAATAGATTCTCTGACAAAGAGTTTTGAAGAATGTAAAAATGACATAGAAGATGTAGTCGACAGCAACAAGGAAAATGCTGCATATACATATCAGGTAATAGAACAGTTCGATAAGGTATTTAGTGGAATTTCATTTACAAACGAAAAGCTAGTTGATGTAAATAGAATAACAAAAAATATGGCAGACACCGTTCAGGATATATCAGTTAAGGTAACAAACATAGAAAAAGGAACGGAAAGCACGGCAGCATCGACAGAAGAAGTGACAGCATCTTCACAGGAACTTGAAGCTCTTATGACAGGTGTTGCACAGAGTTGTGATGAGATGGAACAGCAGGCAGAAGCCCTTGTAAATGATATGAGCAGATTTGTGGTATAAAAATCAGTTGACAGGCAGATATTTGCAATCCACACTGTTATGTGCCTGATAATGTAAAAATAGGTATCAATGCTATAGGATGATGTTATTAGATAAAAATAAATCAGATTATCCAAGAAAATTATCGTATGAAAAAATAAATCAGCCGACAGGTAGGATTTTTATTACTTGGCGGCTGGTTTTGTTTATGGTTTCAGCTATAAGTGCTTTTTCGTTATGCAAGCAAAAGTATTTGTGCATTTGTTTTTAGCAATCTTTTTTGCAGCTAAAACTTTTATGTGCATTTGTTTTTAATAATCTTTTTGTTTTGCAGTTAAGAAGTACTTTTTGCTTTCAACTTTCGGTTCGGTTGTTTAGCGAAGCTTTCCGTTGTTTTTAAATTTCAAATTATAAGGCTTGCAGAAACGGTTCATCTTTGCAATAATACGCTTTTTAGCCGCACCCTTAGCCGGTGTCGGCTGATAATTGTTAATGCTGTTTGAAGATGAAACTTTACAAGGAATAATCTTAACATCTTTAGTTTTCTTAAGCTTTTTGTTTTTAAAGGTAAAAGTCTGCTGGAAAATCATCGTATCTTTGTCGGCAGGATTTGTATTTCCACCAAAACAGAAATTAGCAAGACTGTAAACGATATATGCACCCTTATACTTCTCAATGCCCTGTAAAGTGTGAGGGTGGTGGCCGAGAACAAGATTTGCACCTTTCTTAACAGCACAGTGTGCGATAGTTTTCTGAACATCATTGATAATACTTGTCTTTTCAATGCCGGCGTGCATACTCACGACGATAAGGTCAGCTTTCTTCTTTTTCAGTTTTTTTATACCACTGCTTATAAAACGCTCGCTCGATGAAACACCATCAAGACCATTAACGGCAATCATGCCAATTTTCTTTCCTTTAGTCTTATAAACGGAAACTTTACCATAAGAAGCAAAAGGCATTTTATTTTTCTTAAAAACAGCAATAGTATCATTGTAACTGCCTTCACCATAATCACGGCAATGATTATTTGCAAAAGAAACCGCATCGACATTGCCTTTCTGTAAAATCTTGAGATAAGACGGATTGCCCTTAAAAGCAAAAGTCTTGTCTGCACGGGTATTTCTCTTAGTCAAAGTACCCTCAAAATTGACAAGCGTAAGGTTGTCTTTCTTAAAAATACTCTTTACATTCTTAAAAAAATAAGACGGGTCTTTTTTCTCATTGTACTTGGCATAGAAATTAACACCGGATGGCGATTTGTAGTCAGAACCAAGAGTGCAGTCACCGGCGGCACTGATAGTAATCTTAGTTATGTTGGATTTCTTTTTCTGTGGTTTTTTGGCAGCAACAGGTTTCTTTGTGGCAGCCGGCTTTTTAGTTGTTGCCGGTGTTTTAGTAGATGTCGGTTTCTTAGTTGCTGCTGGTGTTGAAGCCGGGGCTTCTGTAGTAGTTGTGTCGTTGTAGGCATTGTGTCCTGAATGTTGATAGTTGTAGTTTTTGCAGTAACATTTGTTGTTGTATTTGTTGTATTCGTGTCTACTGCCTTGGCAGTGAACTGTGTTATGTTTGTACCTAAAGTTGTCGTAGTGGAAGAGTTATCGGTAACAGTAATTGTTTTTTGTGATGTGTTTTTCGCCGTGACAGACTGTGTGCTGAAAAAATCAGGTGTAAAAATGCCGGTGCATAAAACTGTTGTGGCAACAGTTAGGGATATTGCCTTTTTCAATGTGTGGTTTGTATGTTTCTTTTTCAATTTATAATACCTCCTTTTGTGGAAATTTTTACAATTATCTATGGGTATTATAGCATAAAGTGGTTGTGGTTGCTTGAAAAGGTGAAAATTGGTAGAATGGATATTCCAAAATAAAATTGACATTGTAAAAATTGACGTGTATAATCGTTTTATAGTATAAGGGAGAGTGATAAATTGGATTATACACTTTTTAAGGAATGGCTGCAGGTAGAAAAAAATATGACAAAAAGATCGTCTGAAGATGTTGTTTCCAGATGTAAAAGGATAAATCGAATTATGGACGAACAAGTGATTGCTGAAAATACTATAGGTTTATTAGTGCAAACAGAGTCATTTGAAAATATGTCATCATTTATAAAGTGTCAATTAAAAAGAGCGGCGAGATTATATTTAGAATATTCAGTGAAGGGAGAAGAAAATTATAGAAACTAAAATTAAAGTGGGGAGTATGTTTGCCGGAATAGGTGGAATAGATTTAGCCTTTAAGCAGGCAGGTTGTGAAATTGTATGGGCAAACGAAAGTGACAAATATGCGTGTAAAACATATAGGCTGAATTTTTCACAGGAAAAATTGATTGAGGAGGATATTAGAAAAATAAATGTTGATGATATTCCTAAGTTTGATATTTTAACAGCTGGATTTCCATGTCAGGCATTTTCATCTGTAGGTCTTATGAAAGGATTTGAAGATCCGAGAGGAAATTTGTTTTTTGAAATAATGAGAGTTGTAAAAAAGGTTAAACCGAGAGTTATATTTCTTGAGAATGTTGCTAATCTTTTAAAACATGATGATGGAAGGACATTTAAAGTAATTAAAGAAATGTTAGAAAGCTATAAGTACAAAGTTACATATCAAGTTATGAATGCGAAAGAGTATGGAAATCTTCCACAGCAAAGAAATCGTATTTACATAGTTGCATTTAGATTTAAAAAGAACTTAAATAAATTTAAGTATCCGGATAAAATCGAATTGACAAGAACAGCATTTGACTTGTATGACAAAAATAAGCAAGATGATAAATATTATATGGATGGTCATAGAATGTGGAACAGGATGATGGAGTATATGACGGAGAAAAACAGAGTTTATCGATTTACTGATTGGGGATTGTCAAGAGGTAGAGAGGGTATATGTCCGACATTATTAGCTGCGATGGGGAGCAGATTTGAAAGAATACCATTTTTTTATGATAACTATTCTGTAAGATTAATGACACCAAGAGAATGTGCCAGAATGCAAGGCTTTCCAGAAGAATATATATTGCCTGATATTAATGAAAAACAGGTTTATAAACAATTAGGAAATACAGTTGCAGTTCCGGTTGTATATAGAATTGCACAAAATATTGTAAAAACATTTAACTAAAAGGAGTAATTTTAAGTGGGTAAGTATAAAATTGTTGATTTGTTTGCAGGAGTGGGAGGGTTAAGTTACGGATTTAATATATTGAATGAATTTGAAATTATAATGGCAAACGAAATTGAACCGGATATATCAAAAGCGTATTCTCTTAATCATCCACAGGTTCATATGATTAATTGCGATATAAATGATTTGACAGAAAGTGAAATAAAAAAGGCAATATGTAATAATAGAATAGATGTGGTTGTAGGAGGACCACCATGTCAGTCATATTCAACTTTGGGAAAAAGACAAATGGATGCAAGAGCAAATTTGTTCATGCAATATAAAAGAGTTCTAAAGATTATAAAACCAAAGGCATTTGTATTTGAAAATGTCACGGGAATTTTAAGCATGGATGGTGGCAGATTATTTAAGAATATACAAAAAGAATTTAGAGAGCTTGGTTATGAATTAAAGTATAAAGTTTTAAATGCGGTAGATTATGGTGTGCCGCAGCAAAGAGAAAGAGTGATTTTAGTAGGTTTTTTAAATAAAAATGATTATGAATATCCATATGCAACACACGGAGAGGGATTGAAACCTTATGTTAGTTTAAAGGAAGCTATAGGAGATTTACCTATTTTAAAAAGCGGCGAGACAAAAAATGAATATTTTTCAGATATTGATAATGATTTTTTGAATTTTGTAAGAAAGGGAGGAAAAACGATACTTACAGAACATAGTGCACCTAAAAATGGTGAACATTTAATTAAGATAATGCAGACACTTAAAGATGGTCAGGGAAAAAATGATTTACCTGAAGATATTAGACCGAAGAGTGGATATGGTAATACTTATGCAAAATTATGGTGGAACAAACCGTCTACTACGATAACAAGAAATTTTGCATGTCCTTCATCGTCTCGTTGCATACATCCCAGAGATTCAAGGGCAATGTCAATAAGGGAGGGAGCAAGATTACAAAGTTTCCCGGATGATTATATGTTTTATGGTGCAAGCGGAACAAAGAGATTAGAAATCGGTAATGCAGTGCCACCAT
>ERZ832317.3189-NODE-3189-length-17584-cov-4.524274_pt1 | contig 17584 bp, 23 predicted proteins | sample MGYA00519695_ERZ832317 | MGnify/ENA primary metagenome ERZ832317 (study PRJEB31850, sample SAMEA3708726) | human gut metagenome | biome: human gut; feature: human-associated habitat; material: faeces | place: China | collected 2014 ...
GCAGCTTCACCGCGCGGGCGTATGTGACCGGCTCACCCGCAAGGGCGGTGACGGTTGCTTTGGCGCTCTCGGTTTCCGTGGGCTTGCCCATCTTGATACTCACCGTGCCGTCGCGGTGGTCGGTGATGGCCCCGCTCAGGCTGTACTCGCTGTTGTCCCACTCGTTGACGATTTTTTCGGCCTCACCCGTGGGTTGGCCGTCCGCGTCGAGCTTGGGAACCATGTCGCGCTGTACGATGCTCCACGGCGTGTTGTCGGGCAGCAGCGCCGCCGCGTCCGTGGCGGTCATCGTCAGGCGGATGTTCTTGACCTCGCGGTCGTTCCATTCGCGGTCTTTGAGGATGCCCGTGATGGTCGCGGGGTACTCAGTGTTGTTGACTTTGATGTATGTTGCCATGTAATCACTCCTTTATCTTTTAGAAACAGAAGCCGAAGGCCACGCCACGCGCACTGTGCGCGATGTTGTAGGAGGCGCCGTAGCTGTTGACAATGCAGAAATTTGTGGAGTTGCTGCCATACGGAGAGCGCTCCCACCAGATGTACGCGTTTCCGTTGTAGCTCTTCACGTGGCTGTTGCCCGCCTTGTAGTAGTCGTACTGCGCGCCCTCGCCGCTCTTGGAATAGGTGCTTCTGCCGAAAATCTCGACCTCACTCAGCAGGAACAGCTTGTCCGCCGTGGTGTTGATAGTGGCGCTCTGGTTGCCCGCCGAGGTCAGCTTGTTCACCTCGCGGATGCCGCTTTGCACCTCAGTCGGCATCAGCGCCAGAATGGCAGGCAGATGTGTACTTCGCATGGCACAGCTCGTCCAGCCGCCGCTGTTGGTGTTAGAGCTGTTCATGTTTTTTATCTCGCCGTAGCAGTCATGTAGCTGGAAGGTCAGCGGTGCCTTGCCTGAGCCGTCTGAATAGTCATCGTGGTTCTTGCCGATGATGTCGATCTGGTAGTCCACGCCGTTGATGGTCATGGGCTTCTGGTCTGCCACCTTCCACGTGTCCGGCACTTCGTTGTTGTGGCATGCCTCGATGATTTGCTCCCATGTGTTGTTGGCAAACACCGGATCGTAGGACGGCGCAAACGTGATGTCATACCCCGTCCCGTCAATCAGCGTCCTGCCCTTCTTGATACTGTACACTGTGCCGTTGACCATGCACTTGCCGCCCTTGACGGTGTAGACCGTGCCGTTCACGAGCGTCTTGTGTGCGGTAAGGTCAACAGGGACAACGTTGCCGCTGTCGTCCACGAGGGTATTGGAGGGGAGGATGATGCAGGGGCGGATTCCGTTCGAGTAGGATGCGTTGCTGCTGTCATAGTGGCCATTGGGGCTGACGCGCCACACGTTGCCGCTTTGGTACGGGGAGCGGAGCCACCAGAAGGAGGCCGAGCCGTCCAGTTTCGCAATACGCTTGTTGTTGGCGGACGTGCCGGTCCCAGACTCGAAGCAAGACAGCTTTGCACCGTCAACCGGGAAATACTGGTTGTCGATAGTAGTCCAGCCTACTTCGTAACCCGACAGCAAAAAGACTTTTGCGGACAGGCCATTTGCGCCGTTCTGGTCAGTTCCGCCCGAACCGCCGTTCTTACGGTACGGGATCTTCACCTGCTTGATGGCGTCCCTAATATCGCTGTCAAACAGGTTCAGGAACGTGCTGTTCAGATAGCTGTGTATGGTGCTAAACTCGAGATAGTTGGTATCAGAACTGTGCCACTGCCTATCCTCGTAGATGTCCTTCATCAACAGCCAAGTGCCGTTACAGGACTCGTCATACATGCTGCTCGGCTTGCCCTGATGCACCACCAAAAATTCCTTCCGCACACCGCCGACGTTGAGGTACACGGACGAGCCGACCGCCAGTGTGCTGATCGCTTTGTTCGCCATGTTGCCCTCCTTAGCCGTACAGCCAGTTGATGGCGTAGTTCTCCGTAGGCGTGGTCTCGGTTGCAACGAGCGTCTGCTTGACGATGTTGCCGCTTGCGATGTAGTCGCTGCCCCGCGTCGCTGCCACGATGCCGCCGCTGCCGTTGCCCTTGAGCAGGGCAGTGGTCGCGGGGACGTTGACGGACGGAACAGTCACCGCGCCCGTCTTGCCGTTGACGCTCGTCACGGGGTACGGCGGCGGGTTGTCGGGGGAATACTGCCGCTCGTTTGCAACGTTGGAAAGACCAACGTCACTTTTGCTGACGCTCTGCAATGCACTGTCTGCCTTGCCGAGGGACGTTTGCACGTCCTGCGCAAGGTCGCTCTTAGCAACCGTAGACTTAAAGGCCAGCGCGCCCAAATCGGCAAACCACTTGGCGATTTTGCCAAACAGCACAGACAGCTTTTCGCCCGTCGCAACGTTTACCCGCGTGGCAGCTGCCGTGAACGCTGCCGTGACGTTGCTGCCGTCGCCGGTCTTGTCCAGCTTATTGGCGAGCGCCGAGTACACGCCGCCAGACTGCACGGGGTTTGCGCTGCCCTGCGTAGGCGTTGCGTCAGTAGTTACCTTGACGTCCTTGATGGCATTGTCAATGTATGCAAAGATGTCCTGGTGCTTGTTTTGAGGGTCGTACACAGACGCCAGCATATCACCTGTACCAGCACCGGAAGCGCCTCGGCAATAGCCCGCGTCGTATGTCGTGCCATCGGAGAGGGACACGATCATGTGATAGTCCGTCTGCCGAATCGTGATGCCTGTGATGGTTGGAGCATCTGCACCGGGATTGCCGCGCGGAATGCCAAACACAAGCTTAAATACGTTGTCGACAACGCTCTTGCTTACCGTCGCGTCGGAACCGCTTGCCAGCGTGACCGCCTCGACGATCATGTTGACGATAGAGTCTCTCGCCGCTTGCGCGTCGGTTTTTGCCGTTTCTGCCGCAGACTTGGCGGAGGCAGCGTCCTCGGCGCTCTGAGCGGCCTGTGACGCTTTCTGCCCCGCAGCGGTCGAACTACCCGTCGCCGCGTCCTTTGCGCTCTCAGCGGCTTCCTGTGCCGATTCCGCCGCCGTTTTAGCGTTCTGTGCGCCGGTCTTTGCCACCTCTGCCGCGCTCTGGGCGTTGGCGGCACCAGCCTGTGCGGCCTTTGCCGCCGTCTCCGACTTCGCTGCATTGTCTGCGGCAGTCTGCGCGGCCTGTACCTTCTCGTCAACGCCGGTCGCAGATGCCGCAGCCGCCGCCGCGGAAGATGCCGCCGCCTTTGCGGACGCATCCGCCGCAGCAACCTTGTCGTCAATGCCCTGTGCAGCGGTCGCGGCCTTCGTTGCCGATGCAGCCGCCGCGTCAGCCGATGCCTTGGCAGTATCAGCATACTCCTTGACGCCCTGCACCTCCGACGCAACGGAATCCTTTGCATACTGCACGACCTGCGAGCCTTTCAGCTTTTTCGCCTCGCCGCCCTGCTCAAGCACAAACAGGTCTTCGTTCGTGATCTGTAATGCTTGCGTGAGGTCGGAAATTGCTTTATCAGCCATCAGTTACCTCACTTTCCTTGTCTGGCTTCTCTGCCGCTTTGACCTGAATTTTCAGCGCGGCAAGCTCGCGTTTGTCCTTTTCGTACTCCGCGACTTCGCGCTGCAAGATCGCATAAGCCTGCCGTAGATCTGTCTGCACGCTGCTGATTTTGCCAGCCTGAGAGGCAGCAATCAGCACTGTGTCAAGCGTCCCAAATGCTCTGTCGAGTAGTTGCATTGCCTGTTCCATCTAAACACCCCTTCTCCATCCTGAGCCTGTACCGACCCACGGAATGCCTTTGTAAAATTTCGAACCGTCCGAGCAGTAAAGGATACCTTGCCCAAATGCGCCGCCCTGAGAGAGCCACACGCGCCCTGTCGTATCTTCTACCCACACGGCGTAGAGCGTGTACCCCTGACCGGGAGAACTCGTCATGCCGCTATACAAAACGATACTGCCACCCGGAGAATATACCGTGCCGGAACCGTCCGAGTTGAGCGACCAGCCCGCGAATGTATAGCCCGACCGCGACGGCTGAGTGCTGGGCAAGTATATTCTTACGTACCCTGTGTTGTTGGTCTCGCTACCGTACTGCGTGCTCGGCACGCCGCTGCCGCCGTTGGCGTTGAATGTGACGTATGCGTAATACGTTTTTGCCGGTGGCGGGGCGGTGGTAAATGTGCCGTTGTCTCTGTAACCGCTATTTGCCCAGCCGCCTGTCGTGCGGTAATACATCTCCGCCGACCACGCATAAGTAACGCCAGGTTCAAGTCCCGTGATATCCAACGCCCACGTGTTATAGCCGCCGCTCGTCTGCTTAGAATCAATTGTATAGGTGGTGGCTCCAAGTATCGTGACTTGCAGCCGTCTCGCGTAATCATAATCTTCCGAGCCACCTGTGAACTCGCCTGTTAAATATGCTTTTGTGCCGTCTCTGCTGTCCGGCGTGATCGTTACACTTAAAGTTGCCATACCTTACACCAACTGCACATACAGCTGCCCCGAAGCGCCGGTTCCAGAGGGCGCGGAAGGGCCGTAGCTCGACCCACCAAGGCACAGCGCGCCAGCGAGCACGATGCGGTTGTTTTGCAGCGTGATCGCGCCGCCCGTGCCAGCCGAAAGAAACAGATTGCCCGCTGCCTGAATTTGAATGCCACCATACGTCGTTTTGATGCCGAGCCCGATGCCCGTCGTCGTGTATGCGATCTCGAGCGAACCAACTGCCGTGTTGCTGTTGGCAAGCAGTTCCACCGTCTGCCCGCGCAGCTTCTGCGCCGTGATAGAAGTGCTGTCAATGTACGTTGCGATCGCATTGTCGACCTCGCTTGCGCTCAGTCCCGCGTTGCTGTCAACGTAAGTCTTGGTCGCGTAAGACGATCCATCCTTTAAGTCACCCACGGAAATGCTGCTCGCCTGAATCTGGTTAGCCGTGAGCTTGCCGGAGATGTTGGCTGCGTCAACATACAGCGTGCTTGTCTCGATGCTGCTGCCCTTGATCTTAGTCGTGCCGCTCGCGTCGGAGATAGTCAGGCCGTCCAGCGTGGTTTTGACCTCGGTGTATTTGCCGTCGATGCCCTCGACCTTGAGCATGATTTCTTCGCTGGTCTTGGTGATGAGGGAGCGAGCTTTTGCAAAATTTCTCTCGATCTGCCGCTGCGTCGGCGATTTGTACGGGTACTCGTCGTCAATCTCGTCCGCGTCCGGCGCGGAGATGTCCGGCGCGAGCATCGGATCAAACGTCATGTCCAGCGCGATGAGCGGCACGTAAATCCCGTCTACCGTCACCGCGTCGCCAAGCTCTACCGCAGGATCAAGCAGTGCCTCGCTGCCTTCGTAGCCGATGTGCTTGTAGCCGGAGACTTTGGCGAGGATTGCCGCCGCCATTGCATTCGTGCCGTCCGGCTGCAAGGCCGTCAACGTCCGTCCGGTGTCCGATCCGGACACACCAACCACATCGCCGTTCTCGTCGAGCAGCTCGACTTTAGTAATGGGCTGCGACGCGATGCCCGGGGAAAACTCCGCCAGCCGCCGCCCTAAATAGGTTTTGTCCATGTTGCCCCTCCTTACACGAGGATGCGCACGCCACCAAAGGTGATGGCGCAGCCGGTCTCCGTGATAAGATAATTAGTTTCAGCGGGCATGGAGTTCAACCCGACCAGCAGCAGCTTCCCCTCGTCCGTGATGGTCCAATTTCCCGCGTTGGCGACCGCAATACGCCCAAGCGCCTCGCGCATCGTCATGTCTCCCTCGCTGTCCACGGGATATTGCACCGGGAACGCCGCATCCAATACCGTGCGGCTATCCACTGCAACGCCCATGCGCGCCGCGATGTCGGCGACCGCCGTCACCGCAGGCATCGGCCATGTTTCCGCGTCATAGCTGCTGTCGAGCCATGTATCTTCCGCCTTGAGCATCGCATCATACCCATGCACACTCAAAACGCCCGTGACCCGGTCGGTCTTGCGCGTGGAAAAGAAAAACACGCCTTTGGGAATCCACTCGCTCACCTGCTCGCCGAGTACCAGCCGCGCAAATACTTCGATTTTTGCCTGCCGTGGAATCGCGCCTTTTGGGTAAAACTCGACGTCGATCTGCCGCGCCGAACAATTCCCAATGCCAAAGGTGGAATACAGCCCGCCATACACTCGTAAACTATTTTTTACGATGTCCGCTTGACTATATTCCACCCCCGCAATGCTTAATTTGGTTTCTACACGATGATTTCGGTCAGCAAGCAGTGTTAAGTATAAATCACTTACGCTGTGCATTAAATCTCCCTCAACTGTACCGCGCCGCCCTTATAGCGCCGATTACCATCCACGCTGACCAGAGCGAACGCGGCTTCCAAGTCGCTTGTTACGCGCATGGTCTTTACTGTGCCCGCGCCGCTATAAGGGTCGGTAAACGTCACGCTTACGGTATCCCCCATCAACGCATTGTAATATGCCGTGGATTCGGCTTCCGTCATCGGGAAAAATGATGTCTCCACAATGTATCTGTCCTTCGAGCGGGCCGCGTGCTCCGTGTCATCCATTGTTGTGATGACCTTACTATAGCTCACCTCTCGCCGCACGTTGTAGGTGGACACCTTCTCGTGTACATCCAGCGTGCCGAGCTTCAGCATGATATCCATTTACACCCCCATTGCTCGTTGGAGCTGCCTGTTGTATTTATATGCCGTCTCGCCGATTACCTTCCCGTCAAGCACAGACTTCACAACGATGTTGATATCCCCGCCCATGCCGCCGAGGGAAGATAGCGCGCTGCGCATCTGACCGCCGAAAGATTGCTCCGCGCCGATCTGCGCCGCGCCGAAGTCCAGACCGCCAGTGATGCCGCGCTTAATGCTGTCATACTCGTTGTCCCAGCCCTCACCAAGACCCAGCGCCATATTCTCGCCGATTCCCGCAAACACGCGGGACGGAGAATGGATCCCCAGCTTGTTTTTCACACCTGAAACAATTCCAGAGAAGAAACTGCCGACTTTTTCCTTGATCCAGCTGCCCATTGCCTTGATGCCTTCCCACAAGCCCTTCACAATCTGTTTACCGACATCTACGATATCGGGGAGCGAGGAAACGAAGGTTTTTACAATGGTCGCCATCATGTCAAGCACCGACCGAACGATTTGCGGCAAATTCTCAGCAAGGCCGCTGACGATCGCCAATACCATCTTCATGCCAAGCTCAATGACCTGCGGCAATTTTTCGACGGCATAGCCAACAAATTTCTCAATCATCTCCGGCCCTTTTTCCTGCACCACAACGCCGATGTTTTCAAGAATTTTCTCAACGACCGGCAGAAGGTTTTCCGCAACCGTCACGGTGCTTCCTAAGAGGTTCGTGGTGAGTTCCGCCATGTCGGCGTTTTCGTCACCCAGCCCCGTGATAAAGTTGCCATACGCCGCTTTCATCGACGCGATAGACCCTTGGATCGTCGTGCTGGCTTCCAGCTGCGTTGTGCCCGTGATGCCCATTTCCGTTTGCACGGTATGGATAGCGTCAACGATATCCGCGTAACTATCGATGGTGTAATTGGTGTAATTGCCCTGCGCGGCGTTTAAGGCGTTCGCATCGTCCAAAAGACGCTGCATTTCCTCCTTCGTGCCGCCATAGCCGAGTTTGAGGTTATCTAACATCGTGTAGTTCTGCTTGGCGAATCCCTGATAAGCGTTCTGGATAGATTCCATGCTCGAACCCATCTTATTTGCGTTGTCCGACATGTCGGTAATGGCCAGATTTGCCTTTTCCGCTGCCGCATCCGTGTCGTTGCCCATCGATTGCAGCAGGGACGCAGAAAACGCCGTTACGGTGGTCATGTACTCGTTGGCGCTCATGCCCGCCGTCTGGTATGCGTTCGCGGCGTACTGCATGACGGTATCGGCAGAGGACTTGAACAGCGTTTCCACGCCGCCGACCAGCTGCTCATACTCACCGTAATTTTCTACAGCCTGCTTTGTAATTGCGACCGCAGCTGCACCAGCCGCCGCAATCGCAGCGCCGCCGACCTTTGCCGCCGTAGCAAGCCCACCTTTCAGTTTCCCTGCAAGCGTTTCCGCTTTGCTGCTCGTCTCTGAAAAGCCCTTGTCTACGTCTCCGTCGTCTACGCTGATTTTGACAAATAAATCAAGTAGATTCATGTTTCACCACCAATCCGCACCGCGCGACCACATCGGCGGTAATCTCTTCGCACGTTCTGTTGTCCTGCTTTTTCGGCTCAATAATGTCCGCATATCGCGCCTTGATGTAGTTCCCGCCCGCGTATCGCGCCGTGTTTTCGGCCACAATGCGCAGCGCGTCGGTCACATAGATGCGGTACGCCTCGGTTTTCGCTTTTTCATTGAGCCGCGCTGTGCAGTATCGCAGGAACGGCTTTATTCTCCTTTGCCCTCGGTATTCTCCTGCGCAGAGCCAGAGGTTTTCCCGCTCTGCGCTGAGAGAAAAAGCGCGCCGAATGCTTCATCGGTCAAAAGCTCCGTCGCGTCGCGCATCAGCTTGACGAGGTTCAGCGCGCCCTTGTAGCTCTCCGTGCTCACGCCCTCAATAGAGGCAAGAATGGCAATGATGTCGCCTTTGTGCCCCTTGAGCAGCGCGGGGAGCGCTTTTCGCGCCCTCTGCGTCGCAAACTGCTTCACCGTCATGCCTTCCGGCAGCTTTTCCCGCCGAAACATCGCGGAAGCCTGTTCGTCCTCCGCAATGTTGGCAATCGGATCAATGATATCCGCAATGACGTCAAAGACGCGCTCACCCTGAATGTCGGAAAGCTTCATGCCGTTTCCTCCGTTCCGGCCTTGATGTAAATTTCATACGGGACCTTGTCCTGCGCGGCAAGGGAATAATGCGCCGTAAAATCAAAGGCAAACTGTCCCTTAGCCTTGTCCGCCGTCTTGAGCTGAAAGCCGCCCGTGGAAAGCGCGTTGAGCATGTGAATAGCGATAAAGCCGCCGTTTTTTGCACCGTTCTTGTCGGAGTAATCGCCTACCAGCCACAGGTCGGTGAAGTCGCTGTCCTTGAGGTCCGTGCGTGGAACGACCTTCGTCGTGTCGCTCGTGTCAATGTCCGCCGCGCCACAGAGCAGCTTTGCCGTTTTCGTGTCGGCGTTGATAAAGGTGCCGGACATCTTCGCCTCGACCATGTCCTGCCGCTTAAACTCCTTCATGTTCTTCGGGCAGTTGTCAATGTCTTCGCCGAAGTCGGAGAAGGTCGGCGTCGCCGTAAAGGTCACGCCTCCGGTCGTCGCGCCGATCTGTCCATCCGCTCCGATCTCCCCGGAGGCCGGCGTGAAGTCGGTCGTCAGAATGCCCGCATTGATCTGAAGCTTCTGAAACGCATCAGAAGGAATTTTTGTAAATTTCATGTCGTTGTCCTTTCATCAGTTTTGCGACAGGTATTCCACCGTAATGTTGAGATACCGCCGCTTGATGTTTTTATCGCTTTCGTCCGCGAGGTTCTGACACCACGGAGAGCCGCGCTTGAGCCACATCGCCCCGCCGTCATACGGCACCATGCATCCGCCCATGCCGATGGCGTCGGCGATCTCCTGCGCCTTTGCATTTGGAACCGCCTCGCCCTCCGTGTAGTACCAAAGATTCACCGTCAGCGCGATTTCGCCGCTCTCCCATGAGCCTGTGATCAGCTCGTAAGTCAGCCATGGGAACACCGCGTCCTCCGGCACATTGGAAGTTGGATACGCAGGAAGGAATTGAGAAAACCACGCATGGAGCGCTTTATCCTTTGTCATTTCGGCAGCTCCTTTCGCTCCGCAGTGAAGAATTTAAGCGCCCGGATTGCCGGTCCGGCAGATTTCGGAGCTGCCTTTTCCTCCGGGTTCGACGTCACCCGGTAGGTCAGCCCCGTTTCCCCATCCCGGAAATAATCGTTGTACTCAATGGGCACGTTCCGGTTGACCAGCGCGGAATACACCGAGGTCACGCCCTCCTGTTCCGCCCTCCGGGCCTCCATGGATGTATCAAGCGCCTGATAGTTGAGAAACTCGGCGCCGTCAACCCATTCCGTGATATAGCCGCCAGCGCCGTCGGCCGTGCGTTTCTTTTCAATCAGAACACACTTTTTACCAAACGCATCCAACAGCATTACGGCTCCACCCCCTTGATCTTTCGCCAGTCATTTAACCGGCCTCTAAAAGCGTCCTGCCAGCCGTTTAACGTGCCGCCGTCGCTTCCTGCGCTGCGTTTGGTGTAGGAGTAGCCCCCGAAGCTCTCGCTTTGATACGGGCTTACAACGGCCTCCCCATTCTTTTCTTCCCACGCGGCGATATCTTCGGCAAGCGCAACCACAGCCTTTGGCACCGCTAGCGCCCACACCGTACCGGTAAAGGTTTCGTCCGTCAGGTCAGCCGCCGGATACTTGTGCAAGCCATCGTTGAACACGGAACCACAGATGCGGAAATATTGATTGGTCAGGAGAAAGGGCAGCGTAATGCTGCCATTCTCCACGGTGAACGTGCCCTCGTGAATGCCAACGAGGAACCAGTTGTTCAAGTGTCGTAAGACCTGTTCAAGCATCACGCCGCCCTCCCTATCACTTTGCGGTCACGCTCGCGTTGCCGCTCTTGAGCGCGTGGTAGTTGCCGTCGCACTCGACCACGGTCACGGTCTGGCCGGTCGCAATGGTCAGATCGCTCTTGCCGTCCCAATCGTTCCAACCGGCAACGTTGTCGCCGTAAGCGACGGTCGCGGCAGAGGCGCCGGACGCATACTTATACTTGTTACCCGCCGCAGCCTTTTTCGGAGATACGGTCAGCTTGGTATCGCCGCTCTTGGAGCCAGCGGCAGAGGTGACCGTCAGGGAACCGAGCGTGCCGTTGTCGATAGTGCCGACGACCACGCCGTCAATGCGCTCGGCAAACAGCTCCATGCCGTTAATGACGGTGTCCGATGCGGTCATGTTGGTGTAATCAGGCTCCTCATGGATGCCGATGTAGCCGGTGGCGTCGGTGGTAAAGGTAAATACCTCCTGAAGGTCAGCGCCGTTGACGGGAATGTAGTACAGCACGATGTTGTCCTTGGCGGTGGCGTAAATCTTGCCCTTGGGAACGCTGGCGTTCATGATAAGGGTACCAAGGCCGAGGAAGTTCTCGACATAGCTCATGCCGAAAGCGGTCTGCACGGTGATGTTAGCAGTAGACAGATAGTCCGCCACATCAAGGGGGTTCATGAAGTAGACCGCGCCGATCTCGTCGTCCTCGAAAAGGACCTGCAGATTTCCCCATGCCTGCGCCAGAACGGTTTGGAAGTTCTTACCGCTCACCGCGCCGGTGCCGGTCGAGAGGAAGTCAAAGAAGCTCTTGCGGATGCCCTTCTGCACATCCTTGAGCATTTCGTCGGTGGTCATTTCCACGGCCTGATCGTAGCCGCGGTCGGTGATCGCTTCGGCAGAGGTGGCCTTGCGCCACTTCTTGAGCGTGATCTCCTTGTAGTTCACAGCCTCGGTCTTGTAGTGGGAAAGGGGGATAGTGTCACCCTCGGCCACAACGCCGCTATCAAGCGTGCCGGTCGCCTTGTAGCTCTTAAGCACAGTGCCGGCCTGCTTTGCGATCTTACGGGTCACACCCAATGCCTCCATCAGCTTCTTGATGGAGTAACCGAACATTTCGGTAAATTCGATCTCGCGCACGCGGGCGAGGTCATTTTTCTTGATCAGATTGGTTTCAGCAGCCATAATTAGCCTCCGTTCTTATTTTCAAAAAGATTGATATTTGCAGCAATCGCCGCGCGGCGCTCCGCTCTGTCTTTGATCTCCATGATCTGATCTTTGGTCATTGCGCCGCCGCCGGTATTCGCCGGGGGAGTGGCGGGATTCGCGCCCTTTGTCTGCGTGGTGGAGACAAGCCCCTTGTAGGTACCGTCTACAAGTGCATCAAGGCTTTTGGTGTCCTTGATCTTCTCGCCGTCCAGCTCCAATGCGGCCATTTCCTCGCCGCAACCACGCATCGCAAGGTCGAGATTCGCGCCGGTGATGTTTTTGCTCTCAAAGTAAGCGCGCACGGCCTTTTCCTTTGCCGCCTTGCTCTCCTTTGCCGTGACGTCGGATTTGTAAGTTTCAAAGGCCGAGTGTTCCTTCTCGTACTTTTCCTTATAGCCGCCGTCACCCGCTGCCTTGAGATCATCCAACTGCTTCTGGACGCTGGGCAGCTTCTCCGCGTCCGCCTTGTACTTGCTGACATCAGCTTTCAAGCCGTCCACGGTGTCGGTATGTGCCTCGATGATGGTATCTACCTGTTCGTCGGTAAGGCCCATCCCCTTCAAAAGTTTGCGTGTAAGTGCCATTGTTCTATCTTCCTTTCCCTTGTCCGCAGTCCGTCGCAGCGATAGATTGTATAAAACCGCTGTACCTCGCGGGTTTTACCTAAAACAAAAGAGCCAACTACCGAGTTTTCTCGGTGGTTGGCTCCTATTGCCCTTTCCCGCGCCCTATTGCGCGGAAGATGTTATTTACTTGATGTGTTCTCTTAATATGTCGAGGATAAACGCCTGAACGCTTTTCCCCGCTTCCGCCGCCGCACTCCGTATTCTTGCGCCTTCCTCTTTGCTCGGGCGAATCATTATGTTGTCTTGCCGCTTTTGGTACTCCCTTACGGCTTTCTTTTCTGCGTCTGTTCCTTTGTATGGCATGGTGTTACCTCCTTGCGGTAATTATACCATGTCGCACGAGAAGAGTTAACTCACATTATTCACAAATATTATGAGTTAACTTTGTACGTTTCTACAATTGATTTATGAGTTAACTCATGGTATCATATACTCACAAAGAACAAATGTGACAGGCGAAAGCCGGAAAGGGAAAAGAACATGAAACAGTACACTGTATATTTCTTTATCAAGGCAAACCGTACCGAATATTTGGCCGATGTTGTCATCGAAGCGCAGACCGCAAAAGATGCCTGCAAACTCTGCAAGGAGTGGTACTTCGAGAAGACCGGGAAGAACGCATTCCGCCCGACCACAAAAATGAGCGACGAAGACCGGAAATGGTATGACGCTCGCGGCAATGTCCGTCATTTCTCTATCTGATGATTGCCCGCCCCGGAGGTCACGAGGGCAGAAAAGAATAAATCTTCCGATGTGCCGCCCCAGTTAAGGGGCGGTTTTCCTTTACGCGGAAGTGTATTTGATTGTTTTCTTGACCTCTAAGACGATGTACCCGTCGCCTTTTCGGCGTATTTCAGCATCATTGCCGCGCTTGATAATGGCTTCAATGGCCTTGATGGTCTCGTTATCCATTTTTCAGCTCGCTTTCCAGAATGTCCCGATACTGCGCGGCATGGTCGGCGGCAGCAGGTTTCAGAAACGGCTGTGCCTTGTTGCCGCGCGTGTAATGCCAGTTTCCTTTCGCGTCCTGGTACACCCACGGTGTAGGCCGTCCGCCGCCGCCCTCGGCGTAAATGCCCGTGCCAAGCTCGACGTAAGCGGCATATTCGTTGTTCGTCCCGATGATCGCCGCCGGTTCCTGCTCGTCTACCACATGGGTAATGCTGTTTCGCAGATTTCCGGTATCCACGGGACACAGCTTTTTTGCATACCCCTCTGCCACCAGCCCGCATTTTTCAAGCCCGCGCAGCAGCGCCGCTTTGATCTCAGCAGAAACCTCCGCACTGTGGTCTTGGATTGTAACGCTCATCGCTCACCCCATGTTTCAGCAATAAGCGTACCATCCTCCTTGCACTCTCTGATAACCATTCGATTGTTATCGATATAGCAGATTTCCGAATAATCGCCACCGGACGGTGTTTTCCCGTAAACGCGCTCTTTAACAAGTTTTCCATTGTCATCATAGAACTTTTTTGTTTTCATAAGCGCTCACCGCCTTATCTCAAGAAAATATCAATAATTTTTGCTCTGTTTGGGAACTTCTTTCTAAATGCGTCCGAGTCTTTAACAAATTCGGCCATGCTTTCCGCAAAATCCTCAGAATTAGCGTTTTCTCCGTAGACTGTAACCGATTTTTGACCGGATACCTTCTTATCCTCAGCCATTGCATCCGTCCACCATGTGTACTCCGAGAAACGTGTGCCGTTTACGCTATTGTCCGTGTCAACTTTATGCCCGATTTCATGGCAATACGTTCGCACAACATAATCGTCGTTATGTGGATAATCATAACGCCAAAAATTGATGTCATCCCCGCCCGTAGCATAACTGCCTCGGAATTTCTTGTATCGCTTTCTCCAGTATTTGTCTTGCGGGTTATGAACATCTTGGAATATGATTTGTTTTTGCCCCATATTTCGCAATTTTTCTGGAACTTTACTCCAAAGCTCAACCGCTTTCTCTGGGGTCATCGTCTGGTGCGCTTTGTTGTAACTTACCGGAAAAACAAACTCTGTTCCGTCTGGAGTTTTATAAACCGTGGCTTTTGCGGATTTTCTCGTCCCGTTTTCCGTTCCATCACTAAAATCATATTTCCGCGTCTCCGTGGCGCAATCCGAAATAGTAATTGGCAACGGCTTGCTTTCTTCTATTATAGCAGATTTTGCCGCACTTGCAACTTGCTTTGTATTCTTTTTCCATCCAGCCCATTCCGCATAGGACATATCCGAAATGACCTCTGTTTGACCCGTATCGGCGTTTCTGGCGCGCCTCTGCCCCGCGGAAGTATCTACCCCATCCACCACCGCAATCTGCGTGCAGCGGCAGTTATACACAAGATAGCCTGGGGCAGAAGTATCGCCGGGAAACATGATCTCATAGCCGTCGACCTTAAAGGGCTTGTCAATGTCGGCCTGCTGGCCGTCAAGCATGGCGTGTGCATGGCGCGTCCTGTTGTCCAGCGTCGCTACCCACTCGCGCCTGAGCTTTATCCCCATCTTCTCCGCTGCCGCGTAGCTGTCCATGCGTCCTGCGTTCTGAGCGCCGGTCACGGCAGTTCTGGCGGTGCGGATAGCGCTGTCTCGGCTCATGGTGGTAATGCGCTTTTGCAGGTCATCCGCCATGTGCTTGATGCTCTTCCCCTGCAAGATGGAGCTGGTGACGCTTGCCGTAATTTGCTTCTTGCCATACGCGAGATCAATGCCGCGCTTTAAGGCGCGTTTCGGCGGGTAATATGGCATCAGCTCCGGCTGCTCTACCATGAGCCGCTTGACCGTCTGCTCGTCCCACAGGTCAAAGCCGACGTTTCCCGCGACCTGCTCGATGGTGTACGCCGAATAGTTGCGGTTAAGGGAATAGATACCCGGCGTTGCATCGTTGGTGTAGGATACCGCCACGGCGTTTGCTTCAGTCGCGCGGTGCGCCACTTTGTCACGCATGGCCTGATAGCGTTCCCCGCGCCCGATCTGGTTCAGCCGCCATTGCTTATAGTCGGCCTCCGCCCATTCCTTACCGTTCTGCACGGTGCCAATCAAGGCTTTCATTTCCTCGTCGCGCTTTTGGAACTGCTCAAAGTATGCGTCAATGGTCGCTTGCAATTCCTTCCCGGCCTCACGGTATAGTTTCTCAATGCGCCGTTCCAGCTTTGCAAGCTCCTTGTCGGTCAGCTTGTGGCCGAGGTCACTGTTCGCCATCGCCGCTCACCACCGGCGCGACCGGTTCCGCAAAGCTTCGGTCAATCTCTTCTGCTGCCTTCCGTTTTGCCATGTCCTCGTACTGGTCAATATCGCCATTGATGGTCAGCAGCTTCTTCGTGATGTATTCATCATCGTAATACGCCGCGCCCAGCAGAATATTTTGCGTTTCCTCGCTCTTGTTGATGATCTGATTGCGCGTGTAACTCGGCTGATCCTCAATGCCTGCCAGACGAAGGATTTCCACAATAAACCGCGTTACCTCGGATTCAAACTTGTCTGTTTTCAGATCCAGCGGCGCATAGCTGGCCTTGATCGCCGTTGCCGTCTGGTTCCCGGCAGATACCGCCGCCGCGTCAAAGCACTGGAAATCTTCATAGAGCTTCTTTTTCAGCATATCAATGGTGCTGCTGGTTCCCTCAAACGGAGCCTCGATGGTCTTGCTCTCCACCTTTGCGCCATCGTCGCCGTTGGCGTGGGCGACATGCGTGGTTTTCAATCGCTCCACAAATTTCGCATCGTCGAGATCGTCCATACCGTTGCAGTTAGACAGCACCCAATAGATCAAATTGCCCTCGTCCACGTTGTTGACCATATTAGAGGACGCAAGATCGAGCGCGTCAATGGTGTTGCGCTTGCCGACAATTTCGGATAGGCACCGCTTGTTGTTTTTCAGAGGCACGATGGGGAAACTTGGATAATTGCCACCGTCGTAAATCTCTGTTTCGCCAACTTCGGCCTTGCGGATAACGAGCTTGTAGCTGCGCTTTTCCTGCAATACGCTCATATCTTTGTTTTTCGGCTGGAAGTACTCGGTAAAGCCGTCGACCTCGTACAGCGTCGCTCTCAGCGGCTTATCCTGCGCCACCTGCCAGAACCGGATACCGGCTTTCATTGCGCCGTCTTCCTCATCATAGAGGGGGACGAACTCAAGCAGGGAGAACACGCGCAAATGCGTCAAATCCCAAAAGCCAAAAGACACGCCTGCGATTTTCGCCTCACGCGCCGCATCCATGACTTCCTGATCGAAGTCCGGGCATAGTTTTTTCGGTGTTTCCTTCTCCGCAAAGGTCACACCGTTTCCCAGCAGATACGAAACCTCCTGATCTACCGCCAGCCCGAAGAAATGGCTAGCCAACTTATGGTTCGCCGTCCACATATCCGTGTGGCTGCGACCCTGCATATCATAGATGATCTTCTCATAGCGGTTGATGGTCGGATTTAGACCGTTATAGTATTCCTCCGCATCCACCGCCGTTTTATACGCTGTGCTCTCGCGGTGCTCATTGATCGTGCTGCGGACAAACTCAATGCGCGCCTGCTCGTTTTCACCGACCGACACGAGGTCGTTATATGTTTTGATAGCCGCTCACCGTCCTATCTGTTCCAAATGGGGGTATAATCGCTCTTTCCCTTTTGACCCGGCATCCTCCATATCGATTCCGTCGCATATCGGCATGCATCAATATGGTGGTTATTTGCGTCAGGATAGCCGCTGATGATCTCTCCATCGCGGTTCCGCTCGTACTCATAGGAAATAAATTCTTCTGCCGTTTTTGGGCATTTTACCTTGTCAATTACGATGCTCGACAAGCTTTGCAACCACTGCATAGATCGGTCAATGCTTCCCGGCCCTTTTCTTGCGCTAATGCAGCGTAAGCCGAATTTTTGATAGTCCGCGACGCTCTTAGGCTCTGCGCCGTCTGCTGTGATGAGATCGCCGCGGGTCAGCCCATAGTCAATCAGCATATCCGCCGTTTCTTTGTTCCGCTTCTTGTTTGCGGTCATTTCCGCAAAAATGTATAACGTGCGTCTCGCAGCGTCGTAATGGCAACGATTGAATGCCCACGGGTCGGGGAAATATCCCCAGTCAACACCGTTATAAATTCGGTCGAACTGCGAAGCTTCTTCATCGGTAATTTCTCGCAGCTCCAAATTTTCAAACACATTTCCACCCGTGCCGACCGGAATGCCGAGGTATTCGTGCTGATATGCTCGCTCGTCCGTCTCTTTGAGGTGTTCTGCTTCATCGATAAACTGCTGCCCCAGCCATTCGGGCGGCGCTTGCAGATACGTTGACTTGTGGCACAGGCGGTCGGCGCGTTCCTCCAAGCTGTCTTTGTTCGCCCAGTT
>ERZ832317.3217-NODE-3217-length-17429-cov-3.636123_pt1 | contig 17429 bp, 19 predicted proteins | sample MGYA00519695_ERZ832317 | MGnify/ENA primary metagenome ERZ832317 (study PRJEB31850, sample SAMEA3708726) | human gut metagenome | biome: human gut; feature: human-associated habitat; material: faeces | place: China | collected 2014 ...
GTACTTCTCTCCAGTGTTCTTTTTCGTTGCCAATGTTTTCACGCCTTTCTAAAATTAACTATTGAAAACTATTGTAAATAATTGGCAAACACTTTTTCATTCAGGATTTTCTATTTTATCTAATACATTAAGTAGTTTATATACCTTTTTTATTGGTCTTGTTTTTTCAATCTACCTTCTTTTTTCAAAAGAAACATTATCTAAACAAATAAAAACAACATCCCAAGTATTAATCGGTCAAGAAAAAACACAAAAAATATGTAATATCATACAATTATCTAGTCATACTTTTTCTAATTTTATTACTTGTCAATGTTTAGAAGCTTGTATACTTGGTAGTATGTTTGTTATTTCAATGTCAATTTTACAAATGCCTTATGCCTTGTTAATGGGAGTTGTCATTGCTGTTACTGCATTAATTCCTGTTTTTGGTGCTTTTATTGGTTGTTTTGTAGGAATTATTATGATTGGTATAGTTAATCCTCTGCAAGCTTTAGAATTTATTGTTTTATTTCTTGTTTTACAACAAATAGAAGGAAATTTAATTTATCCTCATGTAGTTGGTAATTCAGTTGGTCTTCCTTCTATATGGGTATTTGTCGCTGTTATTATTGGTGGTAATCTTATGGGTATATTAGGAATGTTCTTATTTATTCCACTTACATCTATTCTTTATACTTTATTTAAAGAATATATTAAAGTAAAAGGAGATAATCGTTCTTGATTATCTCCTTATTTTATATCTTCTACAATTTTATTAACAATATCATCTAATGTCCCATCGTTATCAACATGATAATGACAACTATCTAAATAAAGATCATGTCTTTCATCATAGAGTTGATAAAGTTTTTGAGGGCCATCTTTTAATAAAGGTCGATGTGCTGTTTCAACATCACTTACTATATTATCTAAAGGTCGATCAATATAGAAAACAGTACCCGCTTGTTTTAAAATATCACGATTTTCTTTTCTTTTAACAACGCCACCACCAGTAGAGATAATATAACCATCAAGTTGAGCCATATCTAAACAAGCTTCACTTTCACGATCTCTAAAATAATCTTCAGAAATATCAAACATTTCTGGAATAGTCAATTGATATTTCTTTTCAAGATATTCATCCATATCGATTACTGGCATATTCAGTTTTTCTGATAATAATTTGGAGATGGTTGTTTTACCACACCCCATGATTCCCACTAATATAATATTTTTCATTCTTACGCCCTTTTATAATTTCCCAATACTTTTAATGTTGTACTATTAGCTTTCATTTTATTGATCGCTCTTTGTATTCTTTCTTCATGCATATTTCCTTCAAAATCAATATAGAAGTAATATTGCCAATATTGTGTTTCAATTGGTCTAGACTCAATACGATCTATATTAATTTGACTTTGTTTAATTGTTTGTAACATGTTATCTAAGGCACCTACTTGATGTGGTAAAGTAAAGATAACTGAAACTTTATCACTTTCTTTTGGACAAATAAGTTCTTTAGAAATAACCATAAAACGTGTTCTATTATTTTTCTTATTTTGAACATTTTCTTTTAACATTTCTAAACCATATAATTTACAAGCAAGGGGTGAAGCAATTGCTGCTTTTGTTGGATTATTTGAATCTTTAACATATTTAGCAGCCATTGCTGTATCTTGAAATGGTCTTTGTTCAATATAGCGATGTTGATATAAGAACTCACTAGATTGTGCTAATCCTTGAGGATGTGAGTAAACTTGTCTTATATCTTCAATCTTTGTTCCTGGAAGTGCCATTAAACATTGACTAACATTTACAGCAGTTTCTCCTACAATATAAAAACCATATTTTCTAATTAAATCATAGTTATCATTAATAGATCCTGTTAAGCTATTTTCAATAGGTAAAACCCCATAATCAATTTCACCATTTTCTAATGCTACATAAACATCTTCAAAGTCTTTATAACCAATATTTCTTGTCCCTTCACCAAAGAAGTTTTCTACAGCACTTTGAGAAAATGCTCCAGCAATTCCTTGATATCCAACAAGGGGATCTTTTTTAAATTCAGTTTTAATATTTTTATCTAATTCAAGAGGTAATAAATCTGATTGATAAGATTTAGAAACAGTCATCATTTCTTGAATAAAACATCTTGCATATTCTTTAAGATTTTCTTTTTCTAAACGATTTAAATTCTTTTCAATAACTTCTCTTTCTCTTTCAGGTTGAAAGATTTCTAAATGATTCGCTATTTTATATTCAACAACACTTTTTGAAAGAGACATTCTTTTTTCAAAAAGTTCCATTAATTGTTGATCTATTTCATCTATTTCAATTCTGCATTGTTTTAAATCTTTCATACTTATTCCCCCATCATATCAAGTATTCCTAAAGCCATCATCGCTTCAACAACAACAACTGCTCTTTGAACAATACAAGGATCATGTCTTCCTTTTATTTCTAATTCAACATTTTCTTTAGTTTCAACATTAATTGTTTTTTGTTTTTTAGCAATCGAAGGTGTAGGTTTAAAAGTCACTGTACAACTCACAGGCATTCCATTGGTAATTCCCCCTGTAATACCCCCATTATGATTAGATGATGTTTTTACATCCCCATTTTCATCATAATAATAACAATCATTTGCTTCACTACCAAGCATTTGATCAATCATTTCACCATCTCCAAAAGAAACACTTTTAACAGCTGGAATAGAAAACATTAAAGATGATAAATGACTTTCTAGTGAATCAAAGAATGGTTCTCCAATACCTGCAGGTACATGAAGTGCTACACATTCCACTTTTCCACCTACACTATCTAAATTTTCTCTTGCTTTTAAAATAGTTGCTTCCATTTTTTCAAAAACATCTTCTTTAATTGTTGGATATTGTTTTTGACTTAAACTTGAAAGTAATGTTTCATCTACATTATATGGAAATCTTTCATCTTTTACATTTCCAATCGATAAAATATGCGCTCCTACAACAATACCTTTTTGTTTTAATATTTGTTTAGCAATATTTCCCGCAAAAACGATTGGGGCTGTAATTCTTCCCGAAAAATGACCACCACCACGGACATCATTAAATCCTTTATATTTAATATAAGCTGGATAATCACTATGTCCTGGTCGCATATTTGTTTTAAGTAAAGAATAATCTTTAGAATGTTGATCACTATTATAGATGACTCCTGTAAGAGGTGCTCCTGTGGTAATACCATCTTGTAACCCTGATAAAATTTCTACTTGATCTGCTTCTTTTCTAGCTGTCGACATTTTGTTTTGTCCAGGTGCTCTTCTTTTCATATCACGTGCGACTTCATCTAAATCTATTTGAATACCGCTAGGAAGGTTTCCAATGGTAATACCAATAGCTTTTCCATGGGATTCACCAAAAATTGTCAGTTCTATATTATTTTTATAAGTTGCCCCCATCGATTTTTCCTCCTAACATCTCGAAATCTTCCCAAAAACTTGGATAAGATTTTTTAACACATTCTTTATTATCAATAATGACTGGTTCTTTACACACTGTTGAAGCAATCGCTAGCATCATCGCCATACGATGATCATCATGACTTGATACATTTCCACCAGTTAAAGTTTCTACGCCATCTAATTCCATAGAAGATTCATGTTCAACTGCATGTGCTTTTAGTTTATTCAATTCTTCAACTGTTGCTTGAAGACGATCACATTCTTTAATACGTAAACGTCCGGCATTGATGACTTCACTATGTCCACTTGCCACCGCTAAGGCAAGAGAGACAACTGGAATAACATCAGGACATTGACTCGCATCCACAATTGTTGCTTTTAAACCATGACTCACCACTTTAATTCCTTCATCATTTTCCACGATTTCACAATTCATTTGTTTTAAAAAATCAATTGTTGCTTTATCACCTTGTAAAGAATCTAAATTTAAATCTAATAATGTAACATCATTTCCTAAAGCACCCGCTACTAAATAGAAAGCAGCTTGAGAAAAATCAGATTCCACACGATAATCTCTTGCCTTATATTCTTGTCTACCTCTTACAATAAATTGTTTATATTCATGATTCACAATTTCAATACCATAAAGTTTTAATACTTGTAATGTTAAATCAATATATCCTTTACTTTCAAGTGGTGTCGTAATTTCAATGATTGAATCAAATGATAATAAAGGTAAAGCAAATAATAAACCGGTAATAAATTGTGATGAAATATTACCTGGAATACGATATAAATCAGGTTTTAATTCACCCACAACATTTAAATCTAAAACATTTTCACGATATAAATAACCAATATTTTGTCTTTCAAAGATTTCATAATAGGTATCTAATGGTCTTTTCCCTAATTGTCCTCTTCCTATAAAACGTACTTTATTTTCTTTAGCAAGAGAAATAGGAACCATGAAGCGAAGCGTTGATCCTGATTCTTCACAATCAATTTGGACTCCTGGCATCGTATTATTTTTAGTAAATGTGTAATTACCATTAATAATAAGATAATCTTCATGTTGTTCAATAATTGTTCCAAGTGCTTCCATCGCACCAATTGTTGCTTTAATATCTTGAGAATATTCTATATGATCAATTCTTGAAATACCTTTAGCAAGACTAGCTGCAATAATCGCACGATGTGCTAATGATTTTGAAGGTGGAACAGATACTTTTCCTTTTAGTTTTGTAGGAATTAACTTAATTTGACTCATTTTATACCCTTTCTTTTTTTAATAAAAATTCTTGATTTGTTTGATAAACATAACTATCTCCTATTTCTTTTAATAAAACAACAGATAACGAATTATTAATATTCTTTTTATCTAAAGAAATAGCTTGAATAAGATTTTTTGTTTCAACTTGACATTCATATGGTAGATTGTATTTTTGTAAGATTTCTTTAATTTGCATGGAAGATTCTGTTTTTGTCAAATCTAAACTTTCAGCAAGTTTTGTAATTTGATACATTCCAATACCTACGGCTTCCCCATGTGAATATTTTTCATAGTGATAATATTGTTCAATGGCATGCGCATAGGTATGACCAAAGTTAAGTAATAAACGATCACCAAAATCAAATTGATCTTTTTCAACAACTTCTCTTTTGATGTTGACACAATTATATATGATTTCATCAATAAATTCATAGAGTTCTTCAAAATTTTGATAAGAATTTAATTGATCAAATAATTTTTTATCTTTAATACATCCATATTTAATGACTTCTCCCATGCCATCACTGATAAAATGTGGATCTAATGTCTTTAATGTACATGGATCAATCAAAACCATGGATGGATGATAGAAAGCTCCTACCAGGTTTTTCCCTTCAGGTAAATCAACCGCTACCTTTCCACCAACAGAACTATCCACTTGTGCAAGTAAAGAAGTAGGAATTTGGACAAGTTTTACCCCTCTTAAATAACTACTTGCGACAAATCCTGCCATATCACCAATCACACCACCACCTAAAGCAATGATTAAATCCGTTCTTGTAAGTTTAAAATCTAAACATGCTTTATAAAGTGCTGGTAACATATCAAAACGTTTTGATGTTTCTCCATGTTCTACAACAACATGACTTACTTCATAATCTTTTTCAAGATTTCTTGTTAATGCATCTCCATATAAAGGATAAACTTGATCATCGGAAATGATCATTATTTTCTTTCCTTTAAAGATTTCTTTTATTTTATCATTTGCTTTATCTAAAATATGTTTTTCTATATAAATAGGATAACTATGTTCCTTTAAATTAACGATCATTTCCATTATCATCACCTTATAATTCTTTCCCTACTGCATCAGCAATTGGTTTTAATTCTTTCATCAATTGTTCAAATTTGGCTGGTTTTAATGATTGTGGTCCATCACATAAAGCTTTTTCTGGATTATTATGCACTTCGATCATTAATCCATCACATCCTGCTGCGACTGCTGCTTTTGCCATTGGATTTACTAACCACCATTTTCCTCCAGCATGGCTAGGATCAACAATAATAGGTAAGTGTGTTAATTCTTTGATTACTGGGACTGCTTGTAAGTCTAATGTATTTCTTGTGTATGATTCAAATGTTCTCACTCCTCTTTCACATAGGATGACATTTGGATTCCCACTTGCCATGATATATTCTGCTGACATGATCCATTCTTGGAATGTTGCACTCAACCCTCTTTTTAACAAGATTGGTTTCTTTGTTGCTTTCCCGACTTTCTTTAACAAGTCGAAGTTTTGCATGTTTCTTGCTCCAATTTGAATCAAGTCTACTTTTTCAATGAATTCATCTAAGTATTCTGCATCCATCAATTCTGATACGATTGGTAATCCTGTTGCTTCTTTAGCTGCTACTAGAATATCTAATCCCGCTGATCCCATTCCTTGGAAAGCATATGGTGATGTTCTTGGTTTGAATGCTCCACCTCTTAATAGATTAGCTCCTGCTGCTTTGGCTGCTTTAGCGATTTCAATCACTTGTTCCTTGCTTTCTACTGAACATGGTCCTGCGATCACTGCTAGATGTCCTCCACCAATTTTAACGCCACCGACATCGATAACTGAGTCTTCTGGATGGAAAGCTCTATTAGCTAATTTATATGGTTCTGATACATGCATGACCTTTTCTACAGCTGGATCAACTTCAATCGATTCTGGATCTACTTTTGTTGTATCTCCAATGAGTCCCATTATTGTTTGATTTTCTCCTTTTGAAACATGAACTTGTAGTCCTTTTTCTTCAATAGTTTTTTCAATTCTTGTCACGTCTTCAGTTATAGCTTCTTGTTTTAATACAATAATCATTTTCTTTTTCCTCCTTTATAAACAAAAAAACTCATCCTATAAAGGACGAGCTCTATTCCCGTGGTACCACCTTTTTTCACCTAAAGGTCACCCTTTAAGCCTCATCAAGTACAATCATACTCTCATCATGTAACGGTGATCACCGGAGATGCCTACTCAATTCAACATTCTACTCATAGCTGTATTCACAAATGACGCCAAATCTTTTTCCACCAACCAAAGACTCTCTATATTTTAATCATTTGTTACTATGTCTAGTCACTGTATTTATGCTTATTCTACTTGACATTGTTTCCTGTGTCAATCATTATTTAACTTCTTAACCACCTCTAATAATTCTTCATCACTATAAACAACAAAATCAATAAAAGAAGTATCCTTTTCTTGTTTTTGATGATTATACCAAATCGTCTTTACTCCTGCTTGATAAGCTCCCATCATATCTATTTCATAACCATCTCCTACATAGTAACTATCATTTCCTTGAATTAATTCAAAGATTTCTTTTTGTGGTTTTTGATAACCTACTTTTTCTGAAATTATAATAGGAAAATCAATGATTGGAAATAATTAATTTTATTCATTTGTGTTTTTTCTTTTCCATTAGTAATAATACCATAAGAAATATTCTTTTCTTTTAGGTAGTTAAAAAGTTCTTTCATTGTAGAAGATAATGTTAAATGTGCTTGTTGATCTTCATAGACTTTTTGAAAATCAAGTGCTTGTTGATTTGTAATGAATTGATGAAAATCTTTAAAAGCATTCTTTAAACGATAAATAGATAATTCGTCTTTTGTGATTAATTTATTTAAATATTTTGGGTAAATTTCATTACTATAGATTCTACTTTGTTTCCATAAAGCATATATATCAAGATCTTCATGAAATACTTTTTGATAAGCTTTATAAAAAGGATCATATAAACGATAAAGTGTATCGTCTAAATCAAAATAAATAACCATAACTCCTCCTAAAAGAAAAAACAGGTCACCCTGTTTCTTCTTGGTTGGTTCTCTTTTTATATTATGACAAGTGGAAAGTAAGTTTATATGAAGTAGCCAACCTCTACTATTTTCCTCACATTTATTTTACCTCTTTTGATTTAAAAAGTCTACTTTTTATCAATATTTTTTATTATGGTCGAATAATTTCAACAAACTTAAAAGTATCATTTTCAAATGTAAAATGTAATATACAACAATTAGTAAAGCCTCCACTTTTTAATATTTCTTCAGGATCAATAACAGTGGATAGAAAACACATACAAGCACCAGCATGTGAAAGAGCAAGAACTGTTTGATGATCTTCTTTATCCATCACATCTGTAAGTGTTTCTTTTAATCTTTTTTGTACATCTTCTTTTCTTTCTCCACCATAATGTGGAAATAAATCATCATAACCAAAATCATCAAAATTAGGGTTTAAATCTTCACTTTCTCCTTCAAACATTCCAAAGTTTCTTTCTTTTAAACCTTTTAATCTTTTATAATATTGATCACCAATAATAAGTTCAATCGTATCACAACATCTTTCAGAAGTACTACTATAATAATGATCGAAAGAAATACCCTTCAAATTTTCTTTAGCCTTTAAAGCTTGTTGCTTACCAAGTTCTGTAAGTGGTGAATCACACCATCCTTGTATTTTTCTTCTTACATTAAATAAGGTTTGTCCATGTCTCATTAAATATAAATCTTTTTTCATATTCATACTCCTTATCCAAAAATTTCTTTAATAACTTCTAACAAGTCCTTTTGTTCCTCATTCATTGGTATACAAGTATTAATTTCTTGATAATATTTTTTCAACAAATCATTATTTCCTATTTGTTGTAAAGTAGTCATCACTTTATAATAAAGCATAAATCTAAATTGCGGATACTCTTTACAAATATTTTTCATTTCTTGATCTAAACAATCTGGATCATCTTTAATAAGTGTACTTAATAAATCCATACGTATTTCCGTATATCTTAAAGAAAGTCCATATTCTTTTTGTAATTCTTTAATTAGATCATAGATTTCTTTTAATAACTTAGAATCAACTTCAACATAAGCAAGATCTTGAAATACACGTGTAAAGAATTGTTCTAAATCTATTCCATAAGGATTAAAAGTATTTTGTAAATCTTGATTTTTTTCATGATTCATTTTAATAAGTCTTTTTATAATATTTTTTGTTTTATTTAACAAATCTAAATAATCATGATCTTTTTGAATAAGTTCTAATAAATCATTCGCTATATAGTTTTTATCAGCTACTTGATGAATATCTTCAAAATGTTCAATTACTTTAACAATATAATAAACAAGGGCATCATCATCAAATACTTCATTTTTTTCGCCTAATTGATCTAATTGTTGATCATATTTTTCATCAAAATGTGCAATTGTTTCATCTGTATTAAAACATTGATGATAAAAATCAAGAACTTCTTTATATCGAATATCAATATTGTTATTATTTAGTTCTTTTTCTATCATATGATAAGTTAAATTTTGAAAAAGTTTTTGTTTTTCATTTAAATAAGTTTGATTATCTTTATATTCATTTTTTAATGTATGTATTGTTGTCTTCATAAAAAACCTCCACCGTTATTTTATCATATAAAGCAAAAATAAAAAGAAGATATTTCTATCTTCTTCATCATTATTATTCAGCTGGTGAAATAGCTTCTACTGGACAAGTTCCAACACATGCTTGACAACCAATGCATGTATCTTTGTCACATTCCATTTTACCATCATCATCAAAAGCTAAAGCTTCTACTGGACAAACACCAGCACATGCTCCACATCCGATGCAAGTATCTTTATCTACGTTCATATTTAACTCTCCTTTTCCTTTTTTCCTATAATTAGTATAACACTTTCCACTTTTCAGTCAATACAAAGTCACTATTTTTCATAGCTTTGAATACAACAATTTTCGGGTAACCATGTCATTAATTCTTCATTTGTCATATCATGAAAATAACTATGAATGACACGCACGATACCTCCGTGACAAACAACTAAAATGTTTTTATCAGGATATTTATTTTCAAGTTCTTCTAAAAAACTATACACACGATGAACTACTTGAAATAATGATTCTCCTTGAGGATAATGAAGTGCGTGATTTTGTTTATAATATTGAAATTCTTTATTATTAATAACTCCTTCAAATTGTCCAAAATTAATTTCTTGTACTCTTGAATCAATTTTAATTTCTAATTGATGATTTTCATTTATGATTTTTGCAGTTTCATGTGCTCTTTGAAGTGGTGAAGCAAAAATCATATCTAATGAAATATCTTTTAATTGTTCACTGGCCATTTTAGCTTGTTGCTTTCCTAAAGATGTTAATTCAACATCCGAAATGCCACAAACTTTATTATCAATGTTATAACCTGTTTGACCATGTCTTACTATATATAATTTCATTTTTTTATGTCCTTTATCTTCATTTTGTTTTATGTTATCATATTTTTGGTATTTTGAGAACAAATGAAAAAGGAGAAAATTACATATGGGTGGTATGTTTGGCGTTGTCAGTCGTAAAGACTGTGTCACTGATTTGTTTTTTGGTATTGATTATCATTCTCATTTAGGAACAAAAAAAGGTGGGATTGCAGTTTATGGAGAAAACGGTTTTAACCGTGCAATTCATAATATTTCAAATTCACCATTTAGAACTAAGTTTGAAAATGATATTAAAGAAATGTCTGGAAAAATGGGGATTGGTTGTATTTCAGACAATGAACCTCAACCTCTTTTAATAAATTGTCGTTTAGGTAGTTATGCAATTGTTTCTGTAGGAAGGGTTGCAAATATGGAAGAATTAATTCAAGATGCTTTTGATAATGGGCATACTCATTTTTTAGAGATGTCTGGGGGCGAAGTCAATCAAACTGAATTAATTGCTGCAATGATCAATCAAAAGGATACTTATGTTGATGGAATTATCAATGTTTTAAGAAAAGTAAAAGGTTCTATTTCTTTTATGTTGATGACTAAAGATGGTTTGTATTTAGTACGTGATAAATTAGGAAGAACTCCATTAAATATTGGTAAGGGTGAAAATGGATTCTGTGCTTCTTTTGAAAGTCATGCTTATATTAACCTTGGATATAGTCTATATAAAGAATTAGGTCCTGGTGAAGTTTGTTTTATGACCAGTGAAGAAGTGAAAACACTTGTTGAGGCAAATGACAAAATGAAAATTTGTTCATTTTTATGGGTATATTATGGTTATCCAACAAGTTGTTATGAAGGACGTAATGTTGAAGAAATGCGTTATGAATGTGGTCGTTTAATGGCTCAAAGAGATGATATTAAAGATATTGATCTTGTAGCAGGTGTTCCTGATAGTGGAATTGCCCATGCGATTGGTTATTCAAATGAATCACATATTCAATATGGAAGACCTTTTATTAAATACACACCTACGTGGCCACGTTCATTTATGCCACAAATTCAAGCGGATCGTAATTTAATTGCAAAAATGAAATTAATTCCAATTGCGAGCTTGATTAAAGGAAAATCATTATTATTAATTGATGATTCAATTGTTCGTGGAACACAACTAAGAGATACAACTGAATATTTATATAATTCTGGAGCAAGAGCAGTCCATATCAGACCTGCTTGTCCTCCAATTATGTATGGATGTCCTTACTTAAACTTTTCAAGAAGTACAAGTGATATGGATTTAATTACACGTCGTGTTATTAAAAAACGTGAAGGAGAAAATGATATCAATATGTTAGAAACATATAGTGATCCAGATACTCCTGAATATAATGCAATGGTAGAAGAAATCCGTAAAGAACTTAATTTTACTTCTTTACGTTTTAATCGTTTGGATGATATGCTTCAAGCTATTGGACTTGATAGTGATAAGATCTGTACTTATTGTTTTAATGGTAAAAAATAATACGGAAAGAAAATTTCCGTATTTTTTTAAAATATATTTAATAGCTTTCTAAGGAGTGCTATAATATTGAAGGAAAAAAAGGAGACTATTATGAAATATTTAATTGACCCAATGGATTTAAGTGTAGAAGAAATTGATGAACTAATTGATATTGCGAATGATATTATTAAAGATCGTACACGCTATCAAGATGTTTGTCGTCACAAAATTCTAGCTACACTCTTTTTTGAACCAAGTACACGTACAAGACTTTCTTTTGAATCAGCTATGTTATCACTTGGTGGAAGTGTTTTAGGTTTTTCAAGTGCAAGCAATACAAGCGCTTCTAAAGGTGAAAGTGTTAGTGATACTATTAGTGTTGTTTCAAGCTATTGTGATATTATTGCAATGCGTCATCCAAAAGAAGGAGCACCTCTTGTTGCTACAAGAAAAAGTACAGTACCTTTAATCAATGCTGGAGATGGTGGTCATAACCATCCAACGCAAACTTTAACTGATTTACTTACTATTTATAGAGAAAAAGGTAGATTAGATAATCTAACAATTGGATTTTGTGGGGATTTAAAATTCGGACGTACAGTTCATTCTCTTACAAAAGCAATGTCACGTTATAAAAATATTAAATTCGTGTTTATTGCACCACCTGAACTTAAAATTCCTGAATATTTAAAACATGATTTATTAGATGCTAAGAATTTAGATTATAAAGAAGTTGAAACGATTGAAGAAGTTGTTGAAGAGTTAGATATTCTTTATATGACACGTGTGCAAAAAGAAAGATTCTTCAATGAACAAGACTATATTCGTTTAAAAGATACATATATTTTAGATTTAAAGAAATTAGAAAAATCAAAATCTGATTTAATCGTTATGCACCCATTACCTCGTGTTAATGAAATTGCTATTGAGGTTGATGATGATCCAAGAGCTAAGTATTTTGATCAAGTTCAAAACGGACGTTTTATGCGTATGGCACTTATTTTAAAAATGTTAGGATTGGAAAATGAGGTAGAAAGATAATGAAGATAGATAGTATTAAAAACGGGATTGTTTTAGACCATATTACCGCTGGTAAATCTTTAGAAGTTTATAAAGCACTAGGATTAGATAAATTAGATTGTAGCGTTGCTATTATTAAAAACGTTAAATCTAATAAAATGGGTAAGAAAGATATTTTAAAAATAGATGAAGAATTTGCATTAGATTTTGATGTTTTAGGATATTTAGATCCTAATATTACTGTTTGTATTATTAAAGATGGTAAACTTGTTGAAAAGAAAAAATTGCAACTTCCTCAAAAAATCATTAATGTAGAAAAATGTAAAAATCCTCGTTGTATTACATCTGTAGAACAAGGATTAGATCATGTTTTCTATTTAGCAAATAAAGATAAACGTATTTATCGTTGTCTTTATTGTGAAACAAAAGTTGAAAAAAAATAGAAGCTTTGCTTCTATTTCTATGCTGGAGTAGCTCCAACGGTAGAGCAACTGACTCGTAACCAGTAGGCTGTGGGTTCAAATCCCATCTCCAGCACCATTATTAAAATCAACAGTCGTTGATTTTTTTATTATAATAACAAACATCAAATATAAACCTTTTCTTCCCATTTCATCATGACATCTTTACCATGATGGGCTAAGCCTATATAAATCACTTTTCCTTTTAAATCATAATCATATCTTCTATCTTTGATTTGTTGAATAGCTTCATTTGATAATTTATCCAATGCTTTTTCAAAATCTTTTTTATCTTCTTTGAAATACTTAAATTCAATAATAAACGATGTTTTCTTTTCATCATGAGCCTGGATAATGAGATCACATCTTCCTTTACCTTCTTCTCGATTATAAATAAAACTTTATAGTTATCTGATAGACATAAACACATTCCTAACATCATCATATGATAACTGTTTTCATTATTTAAATCATGATAGCTTGGAATCATTAATACATTTTGATAATTTTTGAAAAAATCATTTTTGTTTTCAGCAATCAAATTGTCAACAATGCGATCATATTATCCATTGTTCATTCCTAGTTGATGTTCCGTTAATCTTATAAAATATCTTCTTACCTCATAATTTGGTATCGCAATTCTAAACTTTTCTTTTTTTGGATCAATTGCTTTTACTACTGTTAAATATCCAGCACTTACAAACATCCCCCATAAGTTAGGTGTATTTGCCACTTCATAAAAGCTTGTTTGAAGGACAACTCTTGTTTCTAGATAGTTATTCTTTATAAGTTTTTCATATTGTTTTTTAAAATCGTAGTCTGCTTTTTATATAGCTTGTTTAAGCATTGTATTAGCACTCGTATTGACCCAATAAGGAACAAGTACTTTTCTTCTTGCATAATTTAAAATAAACCATGGATTATAGATTTCTTTATCTCCCATTTTATAGCCATCATACATTTCTTTGACTTCATCATTTAATTCTAAATCATAATATTCAAGTAATTCTTTGGTTTCTTCTATACTGAATCCAAAATATTCACTATAATCATTATCAATTACTGTATACACATCTAAATTATTTAAATCACTGAAAATATTTTCTTTAGCCACTCTTTGAATTCCTGTAAGCATCGCATATTTTAAGCTGGTTGATGTTTTAAGAGAATTATGAAGCAATCCTGCAAGTCCCCTTCTTACTTCATCATAGAACCATCCTGTATGTGCTTCTACAAATGGTGTATCATATTCATCTATAAATACCATAACTTCTTTTCCATAATAATCTTCCATTCTTTCCATCAAGAATGAAATTGCATCATCTATTCCCTTAAGATTTTCAAATACAAAATTATATTTATCCCATTGATTTTGTATTTGTGTTCTTATCGTCGAAACAACTGTTTCTTTATCTCTTTTGGCATCCGCAAAAGAGATAAAGATTGTTGGATATTGATTGATTTCAGCTGCATAAGGTGTTTCCATGATTTTTGTACCTTTAAAGATTTCTTTAGAGTCTTTGGTAATATCAAAGAATTCAGCCATCATTGACATATTAATGGTTTTTCCAAATCTTCTAGGACGAGTAATCAATGTTACATCTGTTACTCTATCTAAGAACTCTTTGATCATCAAGGTCTTATCTACAAAATAATAATTTCCTTCTACAAGTCTTGAAAAACTTTTCGTTCCTATTGGTATTTTCTTCATTTCTATCACCCTTTCTTTACATATTATAAACTATTTTAGAGATGTTTACTGATGAATATAAATTCAATTTTTAATTTGATCTATATTGAATATTTCATAATTATGATTTTTAGCTTATCTAAATCTAATGAAAAATGGTAGTTGATCAAGTATATAGGAAAACTAGAGTAGAAAAATCACGATAACAATAAAAATAAAGGAGGAAAATCAAGACTGATCATCAGTCTAATTTTCCTCCTAAAAAACATTAGATATTTTAGAGGGGATATTGATTTCACATCAATATCCCCTTAATAATTTAAAGTAATTTTTCTAAAACACGCGATTATTTAGAGCGCTATATAATCAATGTTATCTATTATTACTCAACGATCACTTTTAGCAACTAAAATAACTATTTCCCATTTAAGACATCTTTAATTGCTTGTAGATTTTCTTTAACACTATCATCATTTGGAATCATATAATAAAGTTTGCTATCAGGCATGTAAGCTCCACCTGTTTGCATAACTCCTGTTCCGGTAAATTGTTTTTGTTTAAATGTCCATGAAGCATTATCATTTATTTGCATTTTTATTAAATCTGTAATATCACTCGATGCCATATTTGTTTCAAAACATCCTGATACTGCAGTTAAAACACTTGTATAATTAGTAATAACAGCTGATGACATCATTTTATTAAGCATAGCCATTAAAACATCTTGTTGATGTTTTACACGTACATTATCTCCATCAGCAAATGAATATCTTTCCCTTGAATAAGCTAATGCTTCTTTACCATTCATTTGTTGAAGACCTAATTTATAGGTATAACCACCCGCACTAAAATCTCGATCAACATTAACAGTAATACCACCCAATGCATCAACCATTGTGACCAATGATGTAAAGTTAACTCTTGCATAGTAGTTGATATCTGTCCCTAAAAACTGAGCCATTGTTTTAACCGTATTTTCAGGTCCATCAATACCTGAATGCGTTAACTTATCCTTTTTTTTCATATTCGCAAGAGTTACGTAGTAATCTCTTGGAATAGATGTTAATAAGATCTTCTTTGTATTTGGATTAACAGTAACGATCATATTAACATCTGATCTAGATACTGTTGTAATACTTCCATATGTATCAATACCACTGATATAAATAATAAATGGTGTATTTGTTACAGAAACTCTTGTTGAAAAGTCTTTGACTTTTGTTTCTATATCACTTGTCCATATTTCTTTAACTTCATTTTGAAAATCTGGATGATTATCTTCAAACATACCATTATATGCTGTATTAATTAATATAGCATTAACGGTATTATTATAAAGATCATCCCCTAGTTTTGAATATGTCATAGCAACATCAAAATTCAAGCTTGATTCTTTCTTTTTAGCTTCAGCAATAACTTGATTCATATCTTTTTCTTTATCATATTGTAAACAATATTCAATCGATTCATTTTGTAATTCAGATAAACTATTTATTTTACTACTTTTTAATACAACAATTGCATAATGTGCAGATTTCGTATTAGAATTCGTAATATCATCTAATGTTGAATAACCTTTATTGATCATTACTGATCCAAAAACCATTAAAACACTTAATAATAAACTTATTACTTTACCAACAATCTCTCTTGGTTTTGTTTTATGATGATGTTCTTTTTTATTAGGTTTCATTAATGCATAATTAATAAAACCTAATAAAACAAATATCATCCCAACCATAACAGCATATGTTGTTGGTAAAATATTAAGCTTAAAAATAAAAAATAATAATAATACTGTTGTAATGACCTGTATTCCTAATATTACAGGCCAAGATATAATTTTCTTTATATTTTCCATAATTCATTTCCCTTTTATTTCTATGATAGTATTATTATACACATAAATAATTAAAAATTAAACCCTTTTATGATTCGTATACTTTGATATCAGCTAAAGCAATATTCCTCGCCATTATATTTCATAAATATTATCTTTTTAACAAGATTCCTTATTTTATGTTCAAAAATGATAAATCAGTTTTTATAATCGATTGAATCCATCAATATAAAATATGGATTTAACAAGTTATCAACAACTTGTAATGTCATATTACTTGTTTCACCTGTTTCTTGGTTAAAGCTCGATGTACATGTATGGATTATTCCAAATTCATGTATATTGTAATCTTGATTAAGATTACAATGAATTAATGCAATTTCACCTGCAATATTCGAATATTTTTTAGAAAAAAAGCCCAATAAAGTTACTTGAATAACTTTATTTATTACATTTTTATAATTTTTATCAATACTAATAATATTATCTTCACTAAATACAATAAGTTCTTCTCCTACAAGAGCTGTAAACAGTAAACTACAAGCATTTTCTAATGATTTTCTTAATGCAAAGAGCATTAAAAAATGTGCTATCAGTAATTCTGATTTTTCAAAATCTATTGGTCTTTTCTTTAATATGATTTTTGCACAATTAGGTACCTTATCTAAGGGGCACCTATCCATTTCTTTCTCTAATGACATAAACATTTTTTGAATCTCAATTTGGTCAATTTTTTCAATA
>ERZ832317.3227-NODE-3227-length-17354-cov-29.595988_pt1 | contig 17354 bp, 12 predicted proteins | sample MGYA00519695_ERZ832317 | MGnify/ENA primary metagenome ERZ832317 (study PRJEB31850, sample SAMEA3708726) | human gut metagenome | biome: human gut; feature: human-associated habitat; material: faeces | place: China | collected 2014 ...
ATCAACGATCCCAAGAGCTTTGCTGCTCTGGTCGAGACCGTGAAGAACGCCTGATAAAGACCTTGCATCGTGACGCCCGCGCGTATACGCGGGCGTCCGTTTTGTATCCGGGCATTTTTTGCGGCCAGGGAAACAAGGCAACGGGGCAGCGCCCTGCCGCAGAAACCTGCGGCAGACGCTGCCCTTTTTCTATTATATCCAAAGCAGAACGCATACACACCTGTTCAGGAGGAACGCATGGACGAAAAGATCACCAGCCGGGAAAATGCAAAAATAAAATACGCCTGCCGTCTTGCCTCCGGTGCAGCATTCCGCCGCACCGAGGGGCGTTTTCTGGCCGAGGGGCGCAAGCTGTGCCCGGAACTTGCCCGGGGCGCAGAGCTGGAGACCCTGTTTTATACCGAAAATGCGCTGGAAAAGTGCCCGGAGCTTGCCGCTTTGCCGGGCGAGCACTATCTGGTAGAGGATCATGTGGCGGACAAGCTGGCAGACGTGGGCACCCATCAGGGGGTGTTCGGGGTGTTCCGCACCCCGGTGCACACTCTGGAGGAGGTGCGCCCCGGCGGGCGGTATCTGGCGCTGGAACGGGTGCAGGACCCCGGCAACGTGGGCACTTTGCTGCGCAGTGCGGCCGCCTTTGGCTTTGACGGTGTCATCCTCAGCGAAGGCTGCGCCAGTGTCTACGCCCCCAAGACCCTGCGCGCCTCCATGGGCGCGGCGGTGCGCATCCCGGTCATCGAGACCGGTGCCATGCCGCAGGCCATCGCTCTGCTGCGGGAAAAAGGTATCACCTGCCTTGCGGCGGCGCTGTACCAGTCCCAGCCGCTCAGCGCGGCAAAGGCCGGGTATCCCGGCGGCGTCTGCGTGGTCATCGGCAGCGAGGGACAGGGTCTGACCGATGAGACCATCGCCGCCTGCAACAGCACGGTGCGCATCCCCATGACCGACCGGGTGGAAAGCCTGAACGCCGGTATCGCGGGCAGCATCCTGCTGTGGCATTTCCGGGAGGAGAGCCTGTGACCGGGCAGACCAGCCTGTTCCCGCCGGAGCCTGCACCCGACCCGCTGCTGTGCTGGCTGTGGCTGTCGCAGGTGCTGGGACCCGCCAGCCTCCACGCCGGAAAGGTGCTGGACGCCTTTGGCGGCGCACAGGAGGCGTGGGAAGCACGGGAGACCGAGGAATTCCGGCAGGCGGCAGGGGATGCAGCCTTTAAGCGTGCAGCACAGCTGGATGCAGAAAGCTTCCACACGCTGGTGATGCAGTGCGATGCTCTGCGGGTGCGCATCCTGCCCTTTGACGACCCGGACTACCCGCTGGCCTTTTCCCGCATCCCGGATATGCCGCTGGTGCTCTACTGCACCGGCGACCCCCGCTGGCTCAACGAGCCCGGGGCGGTGGGCATCGTGGGCAGCCGCAAGCCCACGGAATACGGCCTGAACGCAGCGGCAGATATCGGCGGGGAACTGGCAAAAAACGGAGCCATTATCGTCAGTGGTCTGGCCGATGGGCTGGACAGCGCCGGACACCGTGCGGCAGTGAAAAACGACTGCCCCACCATTGCAGTGATGGGCGTACCCATCGACCGCACCTACCCGGCAGCCAATGCCGCCCTGCGGCAGAAGATCGAGCGCAAGGGCTGTGTTATCAGCGAGTACCCGCCCTGCGGTGAGGGCGTAGGCCCTAACGGCTTTTTGCAGCGCAACCGGCTCATTGCGGCGCTTTCCTCTGCCGTACTGGTGGTGGAAGCGCGGGAAAAAAGCGGCACCATGTCCACCGTTGCCCACGCCGAGCGCTACGGCAAGCCGGTGTACGCCGTGCCGGGGAGTATCTACTCCCCCAATTCGGCAGGCACGAACGGTCTGCTGCGGGATGGCCGCGCCCGGGCAGTGGCCGGTGCAGCCGACCTGTTGGCGGCGCTGGGGCTGCACAGTCGGCAGGAGGCACCGGCGGCCGCAAAGCAACCTGCACCCCTGAGCGACACCGAGCGCCGGGTGCTGGCGGGCATAGGGCCAAAGCCTGTGGGCATCGAGGAGCTGTGCGTGAGCACCGGCCTGCCCATGTCCGCACTGCTGGGCACCCTGATGAAGCTGGAACTCACCGGCCGGGTGTACAAGCAGCCGGGGCAGCGGTATGTGCTGCGGTAAAATTGTGGAATATTTCCGCTGGTAAAGCACACAACAGCTGTGGTACAATAATATGAGCGAATGACCGTGCATCCCTTTGGGGGCACGTTGCAGATAGAGGAGAAAAAAAGAAATGGCGAAACTGGTTATCGTGGAGTCGCCTGCAAAGGCGAAAACCATCGGCAAATATCTGGGCGATGACTACGAGGTCACTGCCAGCATGGGTCATATCCGCGATCTGCCCGCATCTCAGCTGGGCATCGATGTGGAGCATGGCTATACCCCGCAATACATCAGCATCAAGGGCAAGGAAAAGCTCATCAAGGAACTGAAGAGCAAGGCCAAACACGCCGACGGCGTGCTGCTGGCGACCGACCCGGACCGCGAGGGCGAGGCCATCAGCTGGCATCTGGCCAATATTCTGGGGCTGGACCCCCACGAGCCCAACCGTGTCACCTTTGACGAGATCACCAAAAAGGGTGTGAAGGAGGGCATGGCCCACCCCCGCGCCATCGATGAGGATCTGTTCAACGCCCAGCAGGCGCGCCGCGTGCTGGACCGTCTGGTGGGCTACAAGCTCAGCCCGTTTCTGTGGCGCAAGGTGCGCCGCGGCCTGTCCGCAGGCCGTGTGCAGAGCGTGGCGGTGCGGCTGATCGACGACCGGGAAAAGGAAATCGAAAACTTCAAGCCCGATGAATACTGGAACGTGGACGCCACCCTGGGTGCCGGGCACAAAAGCTTTGTGGCACGCCTTGCCACGGACGCCAACGGCAAAAAGCTGCTGCCCAAAAGCGAGGCCGAGGCCCGCGCCATTGAAAAGGGTTTGGAGGGCGCAAGCTATGTGGTGAGCGAGCTCAAGCGCGGCAAGCGCGCAAAGCAGCCCACCCCGGCCTTTATCACCAGTACCCTGCAGCAGGAGGCCTCCCGCCGGTTGGGCTTTACAGCCACCCGCACCATGCGCGCCGCCCAGACCTTGTACGAAGGCGTGGACATTGCCGGACACGGCATGATGGGTCTTATCACCTATATGCGTACCGACAGTCTGCGCATTTCGGACGAGGCTGTGGCTGCCGCCAAGGAGTATATCGCCGGTGCTTACGGCGAGGCGTATATCTGCCCCTATAAGCGCACATGGAAGACCAAGAGCGCCACGGCAGCACAGGACGCCCACGAAGCCATCCGTCCCTCTGTGCCGTCCCTGACCCCGGACGAGGTGGACAAGAGCATCAGCGGCGACACCGCAAAGCTGTACCGCATGATCTGGAGCCGCTTTATGGCAAGCCAGATGGCAGACTGCCAGCAGGATACCGTGTCGGTCACCGTCAGCGCGGCGAATTACCACTTCAAGGCCAGCGGCTACACCGTGACCTTTGACGGCTTTACCGCCCTGTACGAAGAAGCCACCGACGAAAAGGAAAAGAAGGAAACGAACCTTCCCCCGCTGGAGCAGGGACAGGTGCTCAAGCTGCGGGAGTTGAAGAGCGAGCAGAAGTTCACCCAGCCGCCCGCCCGCTACACTGAAGCTACCCTCATCAAGGCGCTGGAAGAAAACGGCATCGGCCGCCCCTCTACCTACGCGCCCATCATCACCACCATCATCGACCGCGGCTATGTGGAACGCGACCAGAAAAAGCTCAAGCCCACTCTGCTGGGACGGGCTGTGGACGGGCTGATGCTGGAACAGTTCCCCCACATCGTGGACGTGGATTTCTCCGCCCAGATGGAGAAGAATCTGGATAAGGTGGAAAGTGGCAAGGCCGACTGGCGCAAGACCGTGGATGACTTCTATCAGGGCTTTGAGGCCAGTCTGGAGCAGGCCGAAAAGAACATGGAGGGCAAAAAGGTCAAGGTGCCGGACGAGCCTTCCAGCGAGGTGTGCGACCTGTGCGGCCGTCCCATGGTCATCAAGGTGGGCAAGTACGGCAAGTTTTTGGCTTGCAGCGGCTTCCCGGAGTGCCGGGGCACAAAGCGCCTCGTCAAGGATACCGGCGGCATCTGCCCCAAGTGCGGCAAGGGACGTCTGCTGGAACGCAAGAGCTCCAAGGGACGCATCTACTACGGCTGCGAGTGCTACCCGGACTGCGATTTTATGACTTGGGATATGCCGGTTGCCACCAAGTGCGAAAAGTGCGGCAGCACCCTGTTCCGCAAGGGCGGCAAGCTGTACTGCGCCAAGGAGGGATGCGGCTTTGAGATGCCGGTGCCCAAAAAGGACTGAACAGCCCGAAACGGACTGACAGATAGAAGCCTTCCCCCGGACGGGGGAAGCTTTTCAGAGAATACGCTACACCCTCCCTCTTTGGCAATGACTGAGAGGGTTGGATTTAAAGGAAAGACTAAATGAGCGAATATAAAGTAACTATTCTGGGCGCGGGTCTGGCGGGCTGCGAAGCGGCTCTCTGGCTGGCGGGCAAGGGCGTGCAGATAGAGCTGTACGAGCAGAAGCCCGTCCACTTTTCCCCCGCCCACAAAAGCGAGGGCTTTGCAGAGCTGATCTGCTCCAACAGCCTGAAGGCTGAGCGGCTGGACTCCGCCTCCGGTCTGCTGAAGGAAGAGATGCGCCGCATGGGCAGTCGGCTGCTGACCGCCGCCGAGGAGACCCGCGTGGCCGCCGGCGGCGCGCTGGCGGTAGACCGCGATGCCTTCAGCGCCGCTGTCACCCGCATGGTGGAGCAGTGTGAGAATATCACTGTCCACCGGGAGCAGGTGGAAACCATCGACGAGAGCGCTCCCATTCTGGTGGCCACCGGCCCGCTGACCGACGGCGCACTGGCCGACGAGATCGGACGCCTGACCGGGGACGAGCGGCTGCATTTCTACGATGCCGTTGCACCCATCGTCACCGCCGAAAGTCTGGACTACGGCAAGGTGTTCGCCGCTTCCCGCTATGACCGTGGCGAGGCCGACTATCTGAACTGCCCCTTCAACAAGGCAGAATATGAGGCCTTTCATGCCGCGCTTGCCGCTGCGGAGCGTGCCCCCCTGCACGACTTTGATACCGGCGCCGAGCAGAGCACAAAGCCCGACCCGGACGCTCACGGCAAAAAGGCCGATACCGTCACCGTGTACGAGGGCTGTATGCCCATTGAGATCATGGCTGCCCGGGGCGCCGACACCATGCGGTTTGGCCCGCTGCGCCCGGTGGGTCTGGTAGACCCCAACACCGGCCACCGCCCTTGGGCAAATGTGCAGCTGCGCGCAGAAAATAAGGAGCGCACCCTGTATAACATCGTGGGCTTCCAGACAAACCTCAAATGGGGTGAGCAGAAGCGGGTGTTCAGCATGATCCCCGGGCTGGAAAATGCGGAGTTTGTGCGCTACGGCGTGATGCACCGCAACACTTTTCTGGATGCGCCCCGGGTGCTTAGCGCCCAGCTGTGCTTGAAAGAACATCCCAACGTGTTTTTTGCAGGGCAGATCACCGGCTTTGAGGGTTATATGGAAAGCGCCGCCTGCGGTCTGCTGGCAGCACGCAATCTCTACGCCCGCTTGGAGGGCAAACAGCTGCCCCCGCCGCCCGCCGATACCATGTGCGGTGCGCTGGTGCAGTACCTGACCACCGAGAACAAAAACTTCCAGCCCATGGGCGCAAACATGGGCATCCTGCCGCCGCTGCCCGCCGAGACCCGTCCCCGGGACAAGCGGCTGCGTTACATGGCACAGGCCGAGCGCGCTGTTGCCAGCTTCCAGCACTGGCTGGAGGAAACTGCTCTGTAAGGCAAACCACCTGAAAGGAGAAAACAGGTATGAAGATCATTGTGGACATGATGGGCGGCGACAACGCCCCGCTGGCTGTTCTGGAAGGCGCTGCACAGGCCGTCAAGGAGTACGGCGTGCAGCTGATCGGCGTGGGCAACGAGGCGCTGGTGCGCAAGACCGCCGCCGAGCACAACATTCCGCTGGACGGCATCGAGCTGGTGAACTGCACCGAGACCATCGAGATGTGCGACGAGCCCGCCCGCGCCATCCGTCAGAAGAAGGATTCCTCCATCGTGGTGGGTCTGAATATGCTCAAGGAGGGCAAAGGCGATGCCTTTGTCTCTGCCGGCAGCACCGGTGCGCTGCACGTTGGCGCAAGCCTCATCGTGCGCACTTTGCGGGGCGTCAAGCGCCCGGCACTGGCTACCATGGTGCCCGCAAAGCAGCAGGCTTATCTGCTGCTGGACTGCGGTGCCAACGTGGAGTGCCGCCCGGAGATGCTGGCCGCTTTTGCGGTCATGGGCAGTTGCTATGTGAACAAAGTAGAAGGACGCAAAAACCCCAGCGTAGCACTGGCCAACAACGGTGCCGAGGAGAGCAAGGGCACTCCCGTGCTGCGGGACGCCCACCAGCTGCTCAAGACCACCCCGGGCATCCGCTTTGTGGGCAATATCGAGCCGCGTGATGTGCCCAACGGTGAGGTGGACGTGGTGGTCTGCGATGGCTTTACCGGCAACGTCATCCTCAAGCTGACCGAGGGCGTGGCAAAGATGCTGCTGGGAATGCTCAAGCAGATGTTCCTTGCAAACCTTGGCGGCAAGCTGGCTTACCTGCTGCTCAAGGGCGGCGTTACCGACCTGAAGCACCAGATGGACAGTGAGGAGTACGGCGGCGCACCCTTCCTTGGCGCAAAGCAGCCGGTCATCAAGGCACACGGCTCCTCCAAGGCAAAGGGCATCAAAAACGCCATCCGGCAGGCAAAGATCTGCGTGGAGAACGATTTGTGCGGCACCATGCAGTCCGCACTGGACGAGCTGGCCGCAGCACAGAAAACTGAGGAATAAAAGGGAGTAAAAACGACCATGAGCCATCAGTTGGAAACTATCATCGGTTACAAATTCAAAAACCCGGAACTGCTGGAAATCGCGCTTACCCACACCAGCTATGCCAACGAGAGCCGCACCCCGGTCAAGCACAACGAGCGGCTGGAGTTTCTGGGCGACAGCGTTTTGCAGATCGTATCCGCAGACTACCTGTTCCACGCCTACGCAGACCGCCCGGAGGGCGACCTGACCCGCATCCGCGCCAGCCTTGTCAGCGAGAGTGCACTGTTCCAGTTTGCGCAGGAGATCGACCTTGGTGAGTATCTGCGCCTTGGCCGTGGTGAGGAGCGCTGCGGCGGCCGCACCCGTCCCAGTGTGGTGTCGGATGCCTTCGAGGCTGTTATTGCCGCCTTGTATCTGGACGGCGGCATGGAGGTGGCGCGCAAGTTCATCCTGCCCTTCATCACTGAGGGCAAGCACGCCGAGGCGGACTACAAGACCCGTTTGCAGGAGATCGTGCAGCAGAACCCGGAAGAGCGCCTGAGCTATGTGGTGGAAAGCGAGTCCGGCCCGGATCACGACAAGCATTTCGTGGTGGCGGTGCGCTTTAACTCCGACCGCGTGGCGCGGGGCGAGGGACGCAGCAAAAAGGCCGCCGAGCAGTGTGCCGCCAAGGAAGCACTCAAGCTGCTGGGTGTGATAAAGGAAAAGTAAATGGTATTCAAGGAACTGGAGATCCAGGGCTTTAAAAGTTTTCCCGATAAGGTAAAGATCAGTTTTGATACCGGCGTCACCGGCGTGGTGGGCCCCAACGGCTCCGGCAAGTCCAACCTTTCGGACGCAGTGCGCTGGGTGCTGGGCGAGACCAGCTCCCGCCAGCTGCGTGCCGCCGGCAAAATGGAGGACGTCATTTTCGGCGGCACCCGCAAGCGCAGCCCCATGGGCTTTGCGCAGGTGCGGCTGACGCTGGACAACGCCGCCCACACGCTGGATGTGGACGCGGACGAGGTGACCATCGGCCGCAAATACTACCGCTCCGGCGACAGCGAGTACACCATCAACGGGCAGGTATGCCGCCTGCGGGACGTGTACGAGTTGCTGCTGGATACCGGCATCGGACGGGACGGCTACTCGGTCATCGGGCAGGGACGCATTGCGGAGATCGTGGCAGCCAAAAGCAGCGAGCGCCGCGAGATCTTTGAAGAAGCCTGCGGCATTGCCAAGTACCGCTACCGCAAGACCGAAGCCGAGCGCCGTCTGGCCGCAGCGGGCGAGAACCTGGAGCGCCTGCGGGATATCCTTGGCGAGCTGGAAAGCCGGGTGGGTCCGCTGGAAAAAGAAAGCGCCAAGGCGCAGAAGTTTCTGGAACTGAGCGCCCAGCGCAAAACGCTGGAAGTGACCCTGTGGACCGATGGGGTGCACCGCGCCCGGGAAGCCGTGCGCCAGCAGGTGCGGGACTACGAGACCGCCCAGACCGACTACGAGCGTTTCGACCGGGAGACCAAGGCCGCCGAGCAGGAGGCTGAGGAGATCCGTATGCAGGCACAGCAGCTGACGGTTGCTGTCGAGCGCCTGAATGGGGATATCCGCAGCATCACCCAGCAGATCAGCGGCTCCGAAAGCCGCATCGCCGTGCTGGAAAACGATATTCTGCGCAATGACGAGAGCGCGGCTTCCTTACAACAGGAGATTGCCGCCGGGCAGCAGGACACTGCCGAGGCGGATGCCGCCTTGCAGCGCCACCGTGCCGTGGCAAAGACCATGGAGGCGGCAGGCGAAAAGCTTGCGGCAGAGATCGAGGCGTTGAACGCCGAGCTTGCACGGCTGGCAGATGCCAGCACCGCCAGCGGTGCCCGCAAGGATAGTCTGCGGGCAGAGCTTGCCGACCACACCGCAAAGCGCACCGAGGCACAGGTGGCACAGGCTGCCGCCGAAGCCGCCGGAGACACCGCCCGGCAGCGTCTGCCCGCGCTGGAACAGAGCGCCCGGGATGCCGCCGCACAGCTGGAGGAAGCAAAACAGGATCTGGCCGATACCGTAAAATACCGGCAGACGCTGGAGGAAAACGAAAAGCAGCTGGGCAACATCCGCTCCGGTCTGGAGCTCAAGCTGCGCAGCCGCAAGGCCGCGCTGGACGAAGCCGATGCCGCCGAGCAGCGGCTGGGCAGGGAACTGGATGCCGCCCGGCAGCGCCTTTCGGTGCTGCGGGAGCTGGAAAAGAACATGGACGGCTACCAGAACTCGGTGCGCGCGGTCATGCGCGCCGCCGGAGCCCGCCGTCTGCGGGGGGTTCTGGGGCCGGTATCCACCATCCTGAAGGTGGAGCCCGGGTGCGAGGTTGCCATCGAGACCGCACTGGGCGGTGCGCTGCAGAACATCGTGGTGGAAAACGAAGCCGCTGCCAAGGCGGCCATCGCTCTGCTGCGCAATGACCATGCAGGCCGCGCCACCTTTTTACCGCTGGATACCGTGCAGCCCGGCGTGTTCCGGGGGCGGCTGTCCGGCACGGCACGGCTGGCCTCTGCGCTGGTGCAGGCCGACCCCCGGTACGAGAATATCGTCTCGAACCTGCTGGGGCGCATTATCGTGGTGGAGGATATCAACGAAGCCTCCCGCGTGGCGCGGGACAACGGCTATCACAACAAGGTGGTCACCATGGATGGACAGGTCATCAATGCAGGCGGCAGCTTTACCGGCGGCAGCGTGCAGCGCAGCGCCGGTCTGTTTACCCGCAAGCAGGAAATGGAAGAGCTGCGCCTGAAGGCGGCCAAGCTGCAAAAAGACTGCCTTGCCGCACAGGAAAAGACTGACCAGTGTAAAGAGCAGGCAGACGCTTTGCAGGCAGAGCTGACCGCCACCGCCAGCGAGCAGATCACTGCCGCCAACGACCGGGTGCGTGCAGAGGCCGAGCAGAAGCGGCTGGAAGCCGCCGCTGCCCAGCTGGAAACTGCCGTACAGAACGCACAGCAGCAGATGGACGCCTTGCAGGCTGCGTTGAACGACAGCCGCGCAAAGGCAGATGCCGCTGCCTTGCAGCAGGCAGAACTGACGGCGCAGATCGAGCAGCTGACCGCCGAGCTGAGCCGCATCGCAGAGGGCAGCGACAGCTTTCTGACCCAGCAGAACCAGCTGGCACAGGCGCTCAGCGCCAAGCGGCTGGAACAGGTGACCCGCCGCAAGGATGCGGAGCTGGCTTACAGCCAGATCGCTGCGCTGGAGCAGCGTGCCAAGGACGCCGCTGCCCGCCGCACTGCGCTGGAAGAAAGCCTTGCCGCCCTTGCCGCCCGCAGCGAAACCTGCCGCACCGAGATCGCAGCCATCCGCAAGGCCAAGACCGACAGCCAGACCACCATCACCCAAAAGGAGCAGGCCATCCGCGAAGCCACCGAAAAGCGGCTTGCCTGCCAGCAGAAGGAAACGGAAGCGCTGGCAAAGGCCCGCACCGCCTCCGACAGCCGCGAGGAGATGGGCCGGGAGATGGCACGCCTTGCCGAGCGCAAGGCCGCTGCCGAGACCGAGTACGACCAGACCGTGGCAAAGCTGTGGGACGAGTACCAGCTCTCGGTCAGTCAGGCGGAGCAGCTGTGCGTGGAGTTTGACAGCCTGCCCGCTCTGCGGGCACAGGTGGCCGACCTGCGCGGCAAGATCCGCGCCCTTGGCAGCGTGAATGTGAGCGCCATTGAGGAGTATAAGGAAGTCAAAGCCCGCTACGATGAACTGTCCCGTCAGGTGACCGACGTGGAGGAGAGCCGCAACGAGCTGAGCCGCATGATCGCGAAGCTTTCCGCCCAGATGCGGGAAATCTTCACCGACAGCTTCCGCGCCATCAACGAAAACTTCAGCCGCGTGTTCACCGAGCTGTTCGGCGGCGGCGAAGCCAGCCTTGTGCTGGAGGACGAAAGCGATGTGCTGGCCTGCGGCATCGACATCCGGGTAGCCCCGCCGGGCAAGGTCATCAAGAATCTGGAAGCCCTTTCCGGCGGCGAGCAGGCGCTGGTGGCTATCAGCATCTACTTTGCCATTCTGGCGGTGAACCCCGCGCCCTTCTGTATTCTGGACGAGATCGAAGCCGCCTTGGACGATGCCAACGTGGTGCGGTTTGCCCAGTATCTGCGCCGCATCAGCGACAAGACCCAGTTCATCGTCATCACCCACCGCCGAGGCACCATGGAGGCTGCCAACGTGCTGTATGGCGTTACCATGCAGGAGGACGGCGTGTCCAAGCTGCTCAAGCTGGATCTGGAACAGGTTGACGCAACGCTGGTTTCCTGATATAAAATAAACAGAAAATAGATAGGAGGACCACTATGGCGTTCTTCGGATTTGGAAAAAAAGAAAAAGACAAGATGAAAACGGGTCTGGAAAAGACCCGCACCGGCTTCTGGGGCAGCATTATGAACACCCTGACCGGCAGCGTCATCGACGATGAGATGTACGATGATCTGGAGGAGCAGCTGATCCTTGCCGATGTAGGCGGTGAGGTGGCGGTGCATCTGGTGGACAAGCTCCGCGATCGTGTGCGCGACAAGGGGCTGAAAACCGGTGAGCAGGCCGCAGATGCCCTGCGCGACATCATTGCCGAGGAGATGACCCCGGAGGCCGAGATGGCGCTGGACGGCAAGCCCGCCGTCATTCTGGTCATCGGCGTCAACGGCGTGGGCAAGACCACCAGCATTGCCAAGCTGGCCGATTATTACACCCGGCAGGGCAAGCGGGTCATGCTGGCCGCCGGTGATACCTTCCGCGCCGCTGCCAGCGAGCAGCTGGAGATCTGGGCAAGCCGTGCCGGTGTGCCCATCGTCAGCGCAGGCGAAGGTGCAGACCCCGCCGCCGTCATCTTTGATACGGTCAAGTCTGCCACCGCACGCGGCTATGATATGGTCATTGCGGACACCGCAGGCCGTCTGCACAACAAATCAAACCTGATGGCAGAGCTTTCCAAGATCAGCCGCAGCGTCAAAAAGGCAAGCCCGGAAGCCAGCCTTGAGACCCTGCTGGTGCTGGATGCCATCACCGGGCAGAACGCCATCAGTCAGGCCAAGGAGTTCTGCAAGGCTGCCGATGCCACCGGCATCATCCTGACCAAGCTGGACGGCACCGCCAAGGGCGGCTGCGTTGTGGCGGTCAAGCAGCGTCTGGGCCTGCCGGTGCGCTTTATCGGTGTGGGCGAGGGCATCGACGACCTGCTGCCCTTTACCCCGGAGGGCTTTGTGGAAGAGCTGCTCCCTCGTGAATGGAAGCATTAAGGGGGCGCGGAAAATGAAAATTTGTGCAGCCACCGGCAACGCCGGTAAGCTCCGCGAGCTGCGCCGCATTCTGGAAGCGCAGGGACATGAGGTGGTCAGCCAGAAGGAACTGGGCATCACCATCGAGCCGGAGGAGACCGGCACCACCTTTGCCGAGAATGCCCTCATCAAGGCCGAGACCATCTGCAAGGCCAGCGGCCTGCCTACCATCGCCGATGACTCCGGCCTGTGTGTGGACGCGCTGGACGGTGCACCCGGCGTGTACAGCGCCCGCTACTGCGGCCACCACGGTGACGATGAAGCCAACAACGATAAGCTTCTGGCTGCCATGCAGGCGGTGCCTGCCGGGCAGCGGGGGGCAAAGTTCGTCTCGGCGGTATGCTTCATCCTGCCGGACGGTCGGCACCTGACCTGCATGGGCGAGTGCCCGGGCAGTATCGCTTTTACGCGGCTGTGCGGCGACTACGGTTTTGGCTATGACCCGCTGTTCATCTCCGCCGACTGCGGCGTGGGCAAAACGGACAAGCGCCCCAACACCGAGAACCGCAGCTACGCCCAGCTGACCCCGGATGAAAAGGACGCCATCAGCCACCGCGGCAACGCGCTGGCGGAGCTGGAAAAGCAGCTGCCCAGCTTTCTGGGGGAGTGAAATGAAACTGACTGCGTCAGTTTCATTTCACAGACAAAAAATAAGTGCTATTGAAAATAAAGGAGAAAAACTATGCTGACTAGCAAACAGCGCGCTATTCTGCGCGGCAAGGCAAATACCATGGACCCCGTTTACATCGTGGGTAAGGGCGAGATCGACGAGACCCTGATCCAGGGCGTCAAGGACTGTCTGGATGCCCGGGAACTCATCAAGCTCAAGGTGCTGGAAAACAGTATGTACAACGCCCGCGAGGCCGCTGCCAAGCTGGCCGAGGCCACCGGCGCAGACTGCGTGCAGGTCATCGGCTCCAAGTTCGTGCTGTATCTGCAAAAGAAAAAGGACAGCGCCTACGCTGCCCTGCTGAAGTAAGATGAAGATCCTTCTCTATGGCGGCAGCTTCGACCCGCCCCATAACGGCCACCTGAACAATCTGCGTGCAGCGGCAGACCGCGTGCGCCCGGATAAGATCGTGGTGATGCCGGCAGGCACCTCTCCTTTTAAGGAGGGGACGAATGCCTCCGGTGCGCTGCGGCTGGAAATGTGCCGGTGCTTTGCGGCACTGGCGCACCAGCCCGGGATGCCGCCGCTGGAAGTAAGCGGCTGGGAGGTGGCGCAGGCCGCAGCGGGCAGCCGCAATTATACCGTGCTCACGCTGGAAATGCTGGCAAGGGAAAACCCGGGCGCTGTGCTGTACCTTGCCATTGGCAGCGATATGCTGCTCAGCTTTGAGGGCTGGCACCGCTGGCAGGATATCCTGCGCCTTGCGCGGGTGGTGGTCACCAGCCGGGATATCGGCGATGCCCCGGCGCTGCACGCAAAGGCAAAGCAGCTGGACCCGTCGGGCGGACGCATCCTGTTTGCCCCCGTGCAGGCGTTGCCTATGGCAAGCAGCCAGCTGCGGGCCCGGCTTGCCGCCGGAGAGGAGTGCAAAACCGAACTGCCGGAGGAAGTGCGCAGCGTCATCCGGCGGGAGGGACTATACCGGAACACAGAAAGAAGTAGCAGATAAATGGATCTGAAACAGGCAAAGGAGCTTGTGCGCAGCCGCTTGAGCGATAAGCGCTACGAGCATACCATCAACGTAAAAAAAATGGCCGTCAAGCTGGCCAAGCACTACGGCACCGACCCGGAGCAGGCCGCACTGGCTGCGCTTTTGCACGATGCCGCCAAGGAACTGCCCAAAGACGAGATGCGCGCCATCATGCAGGCGCACCCGGAATACGCGCAGGGCGGCGAAGCACGCCCCACGCCGGTATGGCACGGCATCTGTGCCGCCATTCTGGCGCGTACCGAGTGGGGCGTTACGGACGAAGCCGTGCTCAGCGCCATTGCCTGCCATACCGCAGGCAAGGCGGGCATGACCCAGCTGGACAAGATCCTGTATCTGGCCGATATGACCAGTGCCGAGCGGGACTGGCCCGGGGTGGAAAAGCTGCGCAAGCTGGAAATGAAGGACTTGGACGCCGCCATGCTGGCAGCGCTCAAGCAGACCAACGGTTTTGTGCTGTCCGAGGGCAAGCCCTTAGACCCCGAGAGCAAGGCTGCCTACGAGGATATCTTAGCGCACAGCGGGCAGAATGAAGGGTGAAAAGCCGGACGCCGATTAAAAATGGTTCCGGACATCCCCGGATAAAACAATTGCAGATTTTGCCGTACCATGCTATACTGAAGGATATGACAGGTCTGCAGGTAAAAAACTCTGCAGAGCAGTGAAAAGCTGGAGGATACAAAAAGCATGAGCCAGAAGCCACGCCATATCAATACAGACCGCTCACTCAGCCGCCCGGGTCAGGCGGCGCGCGCCCCGCAGGCTGCCCCGGAGCAGAACACCCGCAGCACCGCCGGGGCGCAGCACGCCGCTCCGCCCCGCCGCCCGGCACAGCCCGACATGGGCGGGAATGACGCACCGCGCCGCCGCAAAAAGAAGAAAAAGACCCCGCTGTGGCTGCCCTTTGCCATTGTGATGGGAGTGATCGCCGTGATCTCCGGTGTGGTGGTGTACGGTGTGAGCCTTGTGAACAAGGTGGAGGACAGCATTCGCCCGGCGGAAAGTGCCCCCTCCATCGTACAGGAGATCCAGACCGCCGAGGAGTACAAGGGCGATGTGGTCAACATTCTGGTCTGCGGCATCGACTTTGAAGAGGGACGCTCTTACAGCGACACCAGCTCCAACGACGGCATGACGGATATGATCCTGTACTGCCAGTTCGATATCAAGGGCGGTGCACTGCGGATGCTGCAGATCCCCCGCAACACGCTGGTGACCACCCAGAACCGCAAGCTTACCCTCTCCAACGGCAAGACCTATGCCGTTTCCAACTACCAGATCAACTCGGTGGCGCTTTCCAACGGCGGCAGCATTGCCGCGCTGGCAGATGTCATCTACGACCAGTACCACCTGCCCATCGACTACTATGTCACCATTGATATGCAGGCGCTGGTGGAAATGGTGGATAACTTCGGCGGCATCGAGGTGTATATCCCCCGGGATATGTCCTACGGCGGCAGTAAGCTGCTGAAGGGCTACCGCAATCTGGATGGTGCCTCGGCAGAGTTCTTTGTGCGCTGCCGCCACGGCGACGGCTACGCAAACTCCGATATCGACCGCTTGAATATGCAGCGCTACTTCTACGCAGGTCTGTTCAAGCGCGCCCGCGCCATGGGCATTACCGATATCCTGAACCAGCTGCCGCTGATATTCAAGGACTATATCCACACGGATATGGATATCACCACCATCGCAAAGCTGCTGGCGTCCTTCCTCAAGATCGACAGCTCCAACATCATTCTGGCGCAGACGCCGGTGTTCATGGGCGTGCCCAACGTGGGCAAGACCGACTCCTTTGCCGGCTACTCCTGCGTGGTGCCGGATGCCGGCTCCATCGCAAACCTGCTCAACCAGTATTTCTGCACCTACACCGGCCCGGTGGAGGTAAGCGAGCTGCACATGGTCACCGACCAGTGGCCCCACGGCAGCGCATCCACCGATGCCAACGTGCAGTATATGGGACGCATCGATAAGGAATCCGATGACGCCATCCTCAGCGGCGATACCGACCTTTCCGGCGCTGTGACCACCGATGGTCAGGCAGCGGGCACCGGACAGTAACAACAGAAAACAACGCCCTGCACACCGGGTGCAGGGATGTTCCGACAGAAGGGAGAAACACATGGATAATTTCAACGACAGCAAGGCGCTTGCCATTGAGATCGCCAAGATCCTGGACAAGAAGAAGGCGCAGGATGTACGGGTGCTCAAGGTAGAAAGCCTGACCGTCCTGACCGATTACTTCGTCATCGCCTCCGGTACCTCCACCACGCAGGTGGCCTCTCTGGCCGACGAGGTGGAGTACGAGCTTTCGCAGAAGGGTCTGGAACCCTACAGCGTTGAGGGTCACGACACCAAGAACTGGGTGTTGCTGGATTACTCCAACGTCATCGTGCACGTCTTTGTGCCCAACAGCCGTGCTTACTATGATCTGGAGCACCTGTGGGCAGACGGCGAGCCGGTGGACATCTCGGAGTACCTGACCCCGGATAGCAGCATTGAATAATTAAGGCAAACAGGTCTACCTTCGGTAAAAGTCCTCTTTGCTGATGTAATACTGATCAGCGTTATTCGAAGCATGCAGCAGACCGACGAAGTAGCCGTTGCACTCATAATGTGCAGAAAATGCCACCACATTTTCGCCGTAGGTGTCCAGCTCAACGACAGACCCATCCATAATATCGATTGCCCATGCGCGGCAGGTATCTTCCGTTCCGCAGATGGCGATCACATGACCGTCCATAATTTTGTAATTATATAAATCCCAGCCCGGTTCATGGGTAAACAGTTTTTTCGATGTCTGCGTCTCCATATCATAGACGTATACGCTACGGTCGACCTGATACACGGTATACTGCCCCCAACTGACATGTGGGTCCGCCGTCCATACAAAATTCTCCGTCACATCCACGATCGTTTTCTCTTCGCCTGTTCTGAGATTTTTGGAATACAGGCGGAAGTTGTAACCTTCCGACCCATCCCGCTTCACCGGCGTTCCATCCGGCCGGTCCGCATACCAGTCCTGAAAAACAGCGACATCGCCCCAGACACCGTGCATATACGGGAGATAACCGTCCTCGTCGGCCATATACTCCACGAGCTCGCCTGTTTCCAGATCAAGACTGCACTTGCTGTCCTCCTCGTCGACTGTCTCCATTTGCCCGTCCTTCATCGCGTAGGTTTCTTTTGACACCGTGAGGTAAGCCTTTCCGAATGAAAGGCCGTAGAAGCCGCACCGGCATTCCTCATTCTCATTTTCCGGTTCCCAGCTTGCGAGGATCTGAAGAGGACCTCCGGAGACCGGCCGCGTGACAAACGCCGAAGCGGTATCGTCGTTGTAATAGATCATGGCATAGAAATTGCCCCGATACTCTGCCAGCCCGGATATCTCACCAAAATAAGCCGAGCAAAATGCATCGCTATGCTCGCAACCTGTCTGATAACACGGAATATAGGTTGATTTTGTCACCGGGTCGTAGGCCTGAATATAATCCTGTATGAACAATGTCCACATCCAAAAGCCGCCTGTTGTGGGAGACGGAACAT
>ERZ832317.3229-NODE-3229-length-17353-cov-6.013759_pt1 | contig 17353 bp, 15 predicted proteins | sample MGYA00519695_ERZ832317 | MGnify/ENA primary metagenome ERZ832317 (study PRJEB31850, sample SAMEA3708726) | human gut metagenome | biome: human gut; feature: human-associated habitat; material: faeces | place: China | collected 2014 ...
ACGTTACGAAGGGAGCGCCATTCGATGAGCAAAAGCAGCTGCGTTAGCAGCGGAAGGCAGCGTAGCTGCGGATTTGCGAATGGCGCGGTGAACTGTTACAGAAACTCGTAGCGTTCTGCAGGCAGATTTCGTGTTTACACGAAAATCTGACTGTGGGACGTTACGAAGGGAGCGCCATTCGATGAGCAAAAGCAGCTGCGTTAGCAGCGGAAAGCAGCGCAGCTGCGGATTTGCGAATGGCGCGGTGAACTGTGGCAAAAACTCGTCACACTTACTCCACGATCTGTGCCTTCGCGAAGAATACCGGCAAATGGAAGTTCGGTGTCGGATTATCGATCGGAGACCAGGAAGCATAATGCTCAATTTCAGGAGTCTGGGCTATCTTATAGAAGTTACAGTAAAACTCGGTCTCCCCATCCAGCTTTTCCACTCCTGCCTCTTCCTTCAGATAACTCTCAGGGATCAGATAAGTCAGTGTCCAGCTGTCCTCCTGTCTGTCCGCTTTACAGTCTACAACCTGCAGATATTTCTCCGGCATCGGTTTACGGCCTTTTCTTCCCTTCCCATATGCTGCATACATCGCACCGTTGGAATTGACTTCAAAATTTAAATACATTACATCGTTGGTCAGCGCTTCCCCCTTTTCGGGGAATGCAAGGAAAACCTCCATCGCGCTGTCCTCACAGACCATATCCATAAAATTGTGGTAAACGCGCTTCGGATCCTTTTCTTTGCAGACCAGCTTCACGAAAAGTCCCTGATCCTTCAGGTAGCCCATCCACCCGTAAGCCTCCGGCTTCTGCAGGCATGTCCACATAAAATGATCCATCGAAAACCGCTGACAGGATTCGATTTCTTCCTTATTAAATATTGTTTTTACACGATACTCCATACGTCCCTCTTTTCTGCCGCGTTCCTAGACCGGCGGCGTTTATTCATGACAATAGAATGTTCGCAGAACGTGCATTCTATTGTTGGCTGCGCACTTTGAACGACATTTTACTGTGCCTCCGCCTCAGCGCATCCGGATGCTTTGTTCTATTCCTACCTTATCATACTATGCCAACCAGCGCAAGCACACCCTGCACTGCCAGCTTTGCGAAACCGCTCAGCACCATCACAAGAATCGGATTCCAGTTTTTCTTTTTTAACAGCCATACTGCGACAACAAAAATCACGATCGAATCCCACTTCGTCGACATAAAGCTCACCGCGTCGTTCCAGAACGCAGTGATCAGGATCGATACGCCTGCCGCCGCGATCATCGACACAACTGCCGGACGCAGCGTTTCCAGCACGCCCTGCAGCATGCTCATTTTACGGTATTTTAAATAAAGATAGGACAGCACCGTTACCAGGATGCACGACGGCAAAATACAGCCAAATGTCGCCGCCAGCGCTCCCAAAAAGCCTGCCAGCCGGATGCCGACAAACGTCGCGGAATTGACTGCAATCGGTCCGGGCGTCATCTGGGAAATTGTAATCAGGTCGGTAAATTCCGATCTCGACAGCCACCCATGCTGCGTCACTACCTGCTCCTGAATCAGCGGAAGCGCTGCATAGCCGCCGCCGAAGCTGAACATGCCGATCTGCAAAAAGCTCAGAAAAAGCTGCCAGTAAATCATCTCTTTTTCTCCTTTCTCTTCCGGATCAGGGTCCGTACCACTCCGAGCACGATACAGAAGATCACGACATAGACCACGTTGACATTAAAAATGCAGACCGCAAGGAACGCTGCCGCCATAATTGCGAGGGATGATTTTTGCTTTCCTGCCACGATGCCGCTGCCCATATCATAGACAACCGACGCAATGACCGCGCCGACGCCTGCCTGCATGCCGTCCAGCACCGTTTTTACAATATAATTGGAAGAGAATGCCGCATAGAAATAAAAGATCACCGATAAAATCACAAACGGCGGAATAATCGTTCCAATGATCGCTGCGAGTGCCCCTGCGATGCCCGCCAGCTTGTAACCTACGACGATTGCACCGTTTACCGCAATCGCTCCCGGCGCGGACTGCGCTATCGCCACCAGATCGAGCATTTCCTCTTCATCGATCCAGTGCAGCTCATCTACAAATTTCTTTTTCATCAGCGTGACGATGACGTATCCGCCGCCGAAGGTAAACGCGCTTAAATACAGCGTGGAAAAAAATACTTTTCGGATCTTCGTCCATTTCTCCTTCATGCTTTCCTCTCATTTCTGCGCACGCTTTTTCGCATGCCCGCTGCTTCTGTTTGTTTCTAACATCGTACAGCCTCTTGTAATCGTTCTTATCATACCTTTTCTTGTAATATAAGTAAAATAGTATTATAGTATAAAATATATAATATTTTTATTATATAAGCTGTACAGGAGCAGCCTTTTGACACCCTCGGTACAAATAGCTGCGTGAAAATAAGCGATTACACTTATTTTTCACCCGATCACCTTGGAGGAACCGCCATGACTCTGCGTCATATGAAAATTTTTGTCGCCGTATATCAGCAAAAAAGCATCACCCTCGCATCGAACAGCCTGCATCTGGCTCAGCCGTCCGTCAGTCTGGCAATCAAGGAGCTGGAGGAATATTATCATGTCCGCCTGTTCGACCGCCTCTCTCGACGGATTTACCCGACGGAGAACGGGCATCGCTTCTATGAATATGCACTCCATATCGTGTCACTTTTTTCAGAAATGGAAAACAAAATTCCCGCCTGGGATGCAAATGCCCCGCTCCATATTGGCTCCAGCATCACTCTCGGTACCTGCCTGCTCCCCTCCCTTGTCAAAGCCTATCAGGAGCAGCGCCCGGAAATCAAAATCTATGTAACGGTCAAAAATACCGGCACAATCGAGCAGGCAGTCATCGACAATCAGCTGGATTTTGCCCTAGTCGAAGGCACTGTCACTCACCCGGAAATCATTTCAGAGGTCTTTTCTGCCGATACGCTCTGCATGGTCGCAGCTCCCGGGCATCCGCTTGCCGCCAACCGGACGGTCACCCTCGCCGACGCTGCTTCCTGCCCCCTCCTTTTACGCGAACCTGGTAGTGCCGGCAGGGAAATCGTCGAAAGTCTCTTTTTATCCGGCGGTATCCAGATCACGCCCGTCTGGGAAAGCGTCAGCACCCTCGCTCTCATCCGCGCCGCCCAAAACGGTCTCGGCATCGCAATTTTACCGGAGCTTCTCGTCCGGGATGCACTGAAATCCGGAGATCTTGTCTCCCTTCCGCTTCCGCCCGACATTCTGACACGCAACCTATACCTGATCCGACACCGCAACAAATACCTTTCGTCCTCCGCAGAGGAATTTCTGAATTTATGCCGAATGTGGAAATTTTAAGTGCATAACGAATCGTGTTGCACAAGCCCTGAAGCATCCATCGCCAAAGCACCACTTTCCGGACTTTGGCAGTACGCCTGCCCTCCGATTTTTTCATCGCAACACTCCAGCAATAGAAGGATTGCTTTTTGGACCCACTTCCTGTATGATTATCTCGTATTATTATCCTGTGCATGCACGCACAAATGCAGTTTTGCCCGGATACTTTGCAGATAATTCCTGTAACTATATTACTTACGAAATGAGGAATAAAAATATGTGGATCGCAGATCAATGGAAAGATTATGAAGTGCTGGATACCTCCAGCGGAGAAAAGCTGGAACGCTGGGGAGATTATCTTCTCGTGCGTCCCGATCCGCAGGTCATCTGGAATACCCCCCGCAAAAATCCCGGCTGGAAAAAGAAAAACGGCCATTATCATCGCAGCTCCAAGGGCGGCGGCGAATGGGAATTTTTCGACCTGCCGGAGCAGTGGTCGATCCATTACAAAGAACTGACCTTTAACTTAAAACCGTTCAGCTTCAAGCACACAGGCCTCTTCCCGGAGCAGGCGGCAAACTGGGACTGGTTCGGTGACCGCATCCGCAATGCCGGACGCCCCATCAAGGTTTTAAACCTCTTTGCCTACACAGGCGGCGCTACCCTGGCGGCAGCCGCAGCCGGCGCCAGCGTGACCCATGTGGACGCCTCCAAGGGCATGGTAGCCTGGGCGAAGGAAAACTCCCGTTCCTCCGGGCTGGAAAATGCACCCATCCGCTGGATCGTCGATGACTGTGTGAAATTTGTTGAGCGTGAGATCCGCCGCGGCAACCATTACGACGGAATCATCATGGACCCGCCGTCCTACGGCCGCGGACCGAAAGGCGAGATCTGGAAGATCGAAACTTCGATTTACCCGTTCGTGCAGCTCTGCACGAAACTGTTATCGGACAACCCGCTCTTCTTCCTCATCAACTCCTACACCACCGGGCTGGCGCCGTCCGTCCTGACCTATATGCTCTCAACCGAAGTTGCCTCCACCCACGGCGGCACAGTGAAATCGGACGAGCTGGGACTTCCGGTTACCCGCACCGGACTGGTATTACCATGCGGTGCATCCGGACGCTGGGAATCTGGTAAATAACACTGGTATTCGGATGACATAGACACCCCATTTTTAAGTTTGATTCCTATTCATTCCAATCCCGGATATCTAACAGCCCCGGGACCAGTTCCCGCGCACTCGTCTCTAATATAATTCGCCCCTTCTCGGCGCTTGCACCAGACGGATCTCCTCCAATTCCAATCGGCGATCCGTCTTTTGTTTTCCAGTCCTCCGACACCCAGCCGATCGAAACCGGACCGTATGGCTTCAGAGCGCGGGTCTTCTCAAACGCCGTCGGCTCTCCTGCTTCCGAAAGTTCCAGCTTCACAAGACTCTCATCGACCGCCATTACCATCGATGTCTCCATCTCTCCACCGTGGAAATCCCAGATATTCCCCTTTGAAATCGTTGCTTTTACATCCGGATGACCAAATGCCCCCGATGAAAGGATAAACGGTGCAATCCCCAGCTCACTCCGAAGTTCCCGGCTTAAAACCTGCGCTATCGGCGCATTCCCACCATGGCATACCAAAAAAGCCAGCTTCTTAAAACCGTGATGCGCCAGGCTGACGCATGTATCATATAAGAAATGATAGTAAGTGTCCGGCCGGACTGTGACCGAACCGCAGAAATTCTTATGCTCTGTACTTAAGCCCACCGGAATCACCGGAAACAGCAGCATCGGGAAGTCTTCTTCCCCCTCTGCCTCCAGTGCCTTTTTGATCTCCTGACTCATCGCCTCCGCGATAATATCATCCGTTCCCAGTGGTGCCTGATTGCCGTGCTGTTCCAGAGCCCCGAGCGGAATCAGGACAATCGTGTTCTCACGGTCCACCTGCTCCATTTCCCATCTTGTCAAATCTCTATAGTTACGTATCATAGTATCTCCTCCTCTTATAAAAAAAGATATGTCTTTGCACGTTCCATCAAACAAAAAGGATTGTCCGGGATTCTTCCCCCAGGCAGCTTTCCCAGCGGTTTCCCGACAATCCTTTCTATGAAATGGTTCTGCCGTTTCACAGCAAACAGCCAAATCCGTCAAACCATTCCTCTTATTTCATTTTATACTGCTTTCGGCACAATCTTCGCCGCACGCAGGCGTACAAACAAAAGCTGTCCAACGATATAGTTGAGTCCCACTTTCAATACGTTGAATGGGATCGTCGCCAGAATGATAAATCCATTCAGGTCTTTGATCGCCGGGTTGACCGACGCTACCATGCGGATCACTTCATCCAGCGGCAGGCTCATCGCTTTCGCATATAACGGAAGCGTAATGTTCGCATTGATAAAGCATGCACACGCGGTGCGGATCACGATACTGAGCAGAAGTGCTTCTACAGCTGCCTTACGGTTAGCGCCCAGCTTCTGATAGAGGAACCACAGCGGCCATACGAACAGGAACGCCGCAATCAGGTTTGCCAGCTCACCGACGTACATCGTGTTAGTTCCGACAGTAATCAGCTTGATTAACAGCTTGATGACTTCTACACAGATACCGGATACCGGTCCCATCAGAAACACGGCAATCACAGACGGTACATCACTGAAATCCACCTTATAAAACGGCGGCATCATCGGAACCGAAAATTCCAATGACATCAGCACGCCAGCAACCGCTGCCAGCATCGCCGTATAAATCAATTTTTGAATACTCCATTTTCCTGTCTTCATCTTAAATCTCCTTTCGGTTTTAAAACTCATTTCTCCGAAGGAGGAGTATGAATCAAGTGCCGGACTAGCTGCATTTGTAAAACTAAAAAAATCCCGGTCGTTCGGGACCTGGGATGATAAATCACAACTTAGCCGATGTACACCAGCCTGCTTACGCTCAAGCGGTACACTCTCTGACTCCTGCCTCTTCTCTCATCCAGACTATACTGTCGGTTTCGGAATCTCACCGAATCGGCCGCCATCGCGGTTCGCGGACTATACCGCCGGTAGGGAATTTCGCCCTGCCCCGAAGAAATTATGGTAATTACTCCGTCTTCATACATATAAACATATGAATCTGCGGAGTAATTATCTCACCCGTTCATAGTATCACATACAAACGAGAATTTCAATATTTTTTTAACAATCTTTCTTTTCGTTTTTCTCATCTACGGCATCGCCGCCCCGGCATCCAGCATACCTCCGGTTGCCACTTTGCCGGACAGACTCTCAAGCGGCCGCGCCGACTGCAGAATACGGTTTCTCACATCCATAAGCGACAGGGACGCATCGCAGGAGTACAGCATCGCCGCCGTTCCGGTTACCATCGGTGCCGCCATCGACGTGCCGCTCATGTAGGCATAGTCATTGCCCGTGATCGTGCTCAGGATATAATTGCCCGGCGCTGCCAGATCCACGCTTCTCACTCCGTAATTGGACGCACGGTCGAGCTGACCGTCAAAGCGCAGGTTTGCCACGGAAATGATATTGTCCAGTTCAAAGCTTGCCGGGTACATCGGCTGCTCATCGATGCTGTAGCCATTGCCGGAGGCGTCGCCGTTTCCAGCCGCCACAATAAACAGCATCCCCGAATCCTTGATCGCCTGATACAGCTCCTCGCTATATTTCATCGTGCCAAAGCTCAGATTGCAGATCGACGCGCCATTCGCCTGCGCATACCGGATCGCTTTAACCACGTTGCTGACGGTTCCGACACCGGACGATGTTCCAAGCGTCTTGATCACCATGATCTTCACATACGCCGGATCGCAGATTCCAACCGTTCCGACTCCATTTCTCGCCGCCGCGATCGTGCCCGCCGAGTGGGTACCATGATTGTCATCCGTCCCGGTAAATACCTGGGCATTATTATCATAGAAATTCCAGCCGTAAACGTCATCGATATAACCATTTCCGTCATTGTCAATGCCATCGCCCGGAATTTCCCCCGTATTCGTCCAGATCGAACCGCTAAGCTCCGGGTGAGTTATGTCAACCCCTGTATCAATCAGCGCCACAATCACCTGACGTTTTCCACTTTTCGCGTCATATTTCTTCCATGCCGGGACAATATTCATATCGATCCCTTCCAGAGAACGAACCGTTCCATCTGCTGAGAGCGCCGGGCTGCCGGTAATCGCCCCAATCGCTGCATCCACCGCCGCTGTATGGCTCGGCACCAGACGCAGTTCACCTGTATTTAAAAAAGCCCACTGATAGGAGGCATAGGAATCCGCATAGGGAACCGACTCCCGTGACGGACCCGCCGCATATGCCGGAAGCGCCGCGCTCCCTGCCATCATGGCAGCACACAGGGCGGCTGCCAGCCCTCTAAAAAGTTTCTTTTTCAACTTGCTTTATCCTCTTTCAATTCCGTTCTTACAGTTCGCGCGCTGCCGCAACCACAGTCTCCGCTTCCTTTGCCGGTTCTTTTCTGACATTCTGCCGTTTTACCGATTTTACCACTTTCCCGGCTTTTTTGCCATCCTTTTCGGATGCCGGACCAGAAATTAGCTTAAAGCCGCGAAATACCAGAATACTCCGCGGCGGAACCATATACTGGCGAAGCTCTTCCTGCGGCTCCTGCCCTGCCTCCAGGCTATCCGGCGGACAGATTCCGTTATTGTCTGCGTCGTCTGTGTTGATGCACCGAGTCCACTGCATTCCCTTCGGAAGCTTCGGAAGATCAAATTCATGCGGCTCCCAGTGCATATTGTAGGCGACAAAGAAATAGTCATCGCTGGTGCCGTCCGCTCTTCGCCCGTACTCGCCGCAATAGAGAATGCCGAGCTGGCGGCGGAAGTTTTCAAACTCCGGGCACCATGTTTTGACGCCGTGGTAGGAAACATCCGGGTGTCCGCAGACGAGGTAATCAATATTTTTCGGCTCCACCGGCAGATGGAACACTGGATGCGCTTTGCGAAACGCTATCATATATTTTACAAATTCGTAAATATCCCGGTTCGTCTCCAGCTGATGCCAGTTGAGCCAGGAAATCTCATTGTCCTGACAGTAAGCATTATTGTTGCCGTTCTGGGAATTGCCGAACTCATCGCCCGCTAAAAACATCGGCGTTCCCTGGCTCAGAAAGAGCAGCAAAAATGCGTTGCGGAGCTGTTTTTTCCGCATCTGCACAATCTTCTTTTTCCGCGTCGTGCCCTCGACGCCGCAATTCCACGTATAATTATAATCGCTTCCATCCCGGTTATTCTCCCCGTTCGCTTCGTTGTGCTTCTGCTCACAGGAAACCATATCCATCATCGTAAAGCCATTTGTCGCCGCCATATAGTTGATCACGCCATACGCGTCCGGATTCCGGCGTGTCTGGTAAATGAGACGGCCGACCTGATCCTCATCGCCCTTTAATACCCGGCGCATATCGATCAAAAATCCTTCATTGTACTCGCCCAGATGCCAGCGGCGCTCCCGCAGCTTCGGTGCCGCTGCCGTTTTTGGCACACGCACGCCATCCCAGGAACCAGCTAATAGCTTCGTATCAGCTAACAGCGGATCTGACGCCAGCAGTTCGGCCGGCGCAAACCCGGACAGGTGCACGCCATCCACATGATACTCGTAAACCCAGAAACGAACCGCCTCCTGCGCCAGTGCCGCGCTCTCCTCACCGGTAAAATAAAGCTCAACCAGCACTTCGATATCATTTTTATGAAATTCTTTCACCAGATCCTTAAATTCCCGCTCCGGTTCTTTCTCTTTCCCGGATGTGTACGAAGCTTTCGGCGCAAACAGGTATCCCGCCCCATAGCCCCAGTAATTAAGCCGTCCGGTCGGTGTCCCGGTCGCATACGGATTCCCGTCTGCCCCATCCTCCATCATCACTTCCTGAAATTCATTCGGCATCATTAATTCAACTGCTGTGATACCCAATTCCTTTAAATAGGGAATTTTCTCCGTCAGCGCACGGAACGTTCCCCGCTCCCCGGTGCCGGAAGAAGTATGACGGGTAAATCCGCGCACATGCAGCCGGTACAGGATCGTCTCATCATACGGATGTTTCAGCGGCTGATCCATTTCCCAGTCATACATTTCTTCCGGGAAACGGCAGCGCACCGGACGGAGCGCCGCTTTTAAATCGCCCCAGCGCTCATGTCCTGTATAGATGCGCCCGCACGGATCCGGCAGCTCCCCCTGCTCGGTCTCGATCGTGTATTCCAGTCCCGAAAAATCATCGCCCGCAAGCTCCATCATCCAGAGATCCCCCACCCGTTCTTCCGGGGAAAATGGGATCCGGACACCCTGTTTTTTACCTGTCTCATAAATTGCCAGACGGCAAAATGTCCCCGGTGCTTCGACGCACAAGTGCATTCCCGTCTCTGTCCGCTTGATTCCCGGTGTAAAATCAGGGGTTCTTATCTTCTGTCTCACGATTTTTTCTGCTTTCACCTGTATCCCCTCCACGTTTTCATACGGCACTTTCGGTTCCAAAAGTGCCTATTTGTGAGCAGCCGCCTGCGCTTCTATTTTCTCCGCCAGATCGTTCAGATACATCCAGCGGTCCATCTTTTCTTCCAAAAGAGCTTCTTTTTCCTCTTTTTCCTTTATGATGCCGTTCAGAGCCGTATAATCGCGGGCAGAGTCCTGCATCTGCTGCTCCAGATCCGCGATTGTCTCTTCCAGCGCCGCGATATCATCCTCGATCGTCTCCCACTCTTTCTGCTCCATATAGCTGAATTTGAGCTTTTTCTCGCGCTGGCGGCCGCGGTTTTTATCCTTTGCCGTCTCCGCTGCATCTGACGTTCCCGCACCAGAAGCGTCTCCGGTCTTCTGGCCTCTGCCGCGTTCCTGACCGGATGCCGTCCCAGATGCCTCCATCTCTGCCGCTATGCGTTCCTCGCAGGCTGCCTGATAGTCGGTATAGCCGCCCTCATACTGACGGATCGCGCCGCCGCCCTCAAAGGCGAAGATCCGGCGCACTACGCGGTCAAGGAAATACCGGTCATGCGATACTGTAATCACGATCCCCTGGAAATGATCAAGATAATCCTCCAGAATCGTCAGCGTGCCGATATCGAGGTCGTTGGTCGGCTCGTCGAGCAGAAGGACGTTTGGCGCGCCCATCAGGATATGGAGCAGATAGAGTCTGCGCCGCTCGCCGCCCGATAACTTGCCAATCAGCGTGTACTGCATATGGGACGGGAACAGGAACCGTTCCAACATCTGGGATGCCGATACCAGCCCATCCGCCGTCCGCACGTACTCTGCCACATTTTTAATGTAGTCGATCACGCGCATCGACTGATCCATATCTTCGTTTTCCTGTGAAAAATAACCCATTTTTACGGTCTGGCCGATGATCGTCTCGCCCGAATCCGGTTTCACCCAGCCGGTAATCATCTTCATCAGCGTCGATTTGCCGCTGCCGTTCGGTCCGATGATGCCGATGCGGTCATCCTTCAAGAAGATATAGGAAAAATCATCGATCAGGAGGCGGTCACCATACGCCTTATGAAGATGGTGTGCCTCGACCGTGGTCCGTCCGAGACGGCTGGAAATCGAGCTCATCTCCACATTTCCATCTACTTTCGGCGCTTCCACCGCACTCAACGCCTCGAAGCGCTGAATACGCCCTTTCTGCTTCGTGCTGCGTGCCTGTGCGCCGCGCCGGATCCACGCCAGCTCCGTCCGCAGGATATTCTGTCGTTTCTGCTCCGAGCTCACCGCCATCGCCTCGCGCTCTGCCTTTAATTCCAGATAGCCCTCATAGCCGGACTGATAACTGTACAGCTTTCCCTTGTCCAGTTCGACGATGCGGTTCGTCACGTTATCAAGGAAATACCGGTCGTGCGTGATCATCAGAAGCGCGCCGCGGAATTTTTTCAGGTACTCTTCCAGCCAGTCCGCCATCGCACTGTCCAGATGGTTCGTCGGCTCGTCTAAAATCAACAGATCCGCCGTCGATAACAGCACCGCTGCGAGCGCAACGCGCTTTCTCTGTCCGCCCGAAAGTGTCTCCACCTTGGCACTATAATCGGTGATTCCAAGCTTATTCAGCATGGATTTCGCATCGCCCTCGAGATCCCAGGCGTGCTCATGCGCCATATTTTCCCGGATCACGCAGTCTAAGACGGTCCGTCCCGCTTCAAACTCCGGATTCTGAGGCAGATAACGGATATAGAGATTTCGTCCCTTTACCACCGTACCCTCATCCGGCTCTTCCAGACCGGCTACAATCTTTAGAAGAGTAGATTTTCCGGTTCCGTTGATGCCGATGAGACCAATCTTATCACCTTCACCGATGGAAAATGCCACGTCATCAAAAAGCAGCCGTTCCGTATATGATTTTTTCAGATGTTCTGCTGTCAGTAAATTCATGTCTCATCCCGATCCTTTATCTGTAATTCTACCGGGCAGTGATCCGAACCCAGTATCTCCGTATGAATCTGTGTGCCCGCCAGCCGGTCCTTCAGGCTCTTGGAAACACAGAAATAATCAATCCGCCACCCAGCATTCTTCTCGCGCGCCTTAAACCGGTACGACCACCAGGAATAAACGCCCTCTTTATCCGGGTAAAAATAGCGGTACGTGTCGATATATCCAGCGTCCAGAAGCTCCGTAAACTTGCTTCTCTCCTCATCCGTAAATCCGGCATTTTTCCGGTTCGTCTTTGGATTTTTCAGGTCAATCTCCGTGTGGGCCACATTCAGATCCCCACAGAAAATAACCGGCTTTTTCTCCTCCAGCTTCTTCAAAAACTGGCGGAAATCATCCTCCCACTGCATCCGGTACGGAAGTCTCGCCAACTCATTCTGGGAGTTCGGTGTATAGCAGGTCACCACATAATAATCCGGGTACTCCGCCGTAATGACGCGCCCTTCATGATCGTGCTTCTCAATGCCAAGACCATAGCTCACGCTAAGCGGCTCCTCCTTCGAAAACAACGCCGTTCCTGAATATCCCTTCTTCTCTGCATAGCTCCAATACTGATAATACCCCGGAAGCTCCAGATCAATCTGCCCTTCCTGCAGCTTGCTCTCCTGAATACAGAAAATATCCGCATCCAGCTCATGGAATACATCCAGAAATCCCTTCCCCACACACGCCCGCAAGCCGTTTACGTTCCAGGAAATCATTTTTTTCATTCTATCTCTCCTTTTTATCAAATAAGGTTTTTCCGATACATAAAAAGACAGCAGGCAGGTGGCAGACGCTCCGAAACTGGTCTGTGGATGCAGAGCAGGCTTTCGCCTATCAGTTGTACGCATCTTGAACACGCTTGTCTGAATGGGGCGGACGCAAGTCCGACACAGACGAACAAGTGTAGTGAAAGCAAGCGAACAACGATAGTGCGAAGAGCCAGCGGCGCATTCACAGACCTGTTTCGGGGCGGCTGCTGCCTGCCCCACCTCTCTCATTTTTATAAATCTACGTGTAAATCCTGATGTTTAATCCCATGTCTCTCCACATATCCCGTCAGCATCAGGGTCAGCGCACCATCACCCGTTACGTTGCAGGCAGTACCAAAACTGTCCTGAAGCGCAAAGATCGTCAGCATCAGCGCCGTTCCGGTCGCATCGAAACCGAGGACACCGGTGATCAGTCCCAGGGATGCCATAACCGTACCGCCCGGAACACCCGGTGCACCTACGGCAAATACACCTAAAAGAACACAGAACAGAACCATCGTCATCATATCCGGGAGGGCGCCGTACAAAATCTTGGATACCGTCATGACAAAGAATACCTCGGTCAGAACCGAACCGCACAGATGGATATTCGCAAACAGCGGAATACCGAAATCAACCATATCGTCACGAAGCGGCTCTGCCTTTTTGGCACAACTGAGCGCCACTGCCAGGGTCGCCGCAGAAGACATCGTACCGACTGCCGTCAGATATGCCGGACCATAATGCTTGATAACGCCTCTCGGGTCACGGCCAGAGTAAATACCAGCCAGTGTATACAGCAGCGCCATCCAGATATAGTGGCCTGCCATAACAATCAGGATAACCGAAATGAAGATCGGAGCCTGTTTTGTGATGGTTCCCTCATATGCCAGGGAACAGAACGTAAATGCGATGTAAACCGGAAGAATCGGAATGACAATCTTCTGTACAATCTCCAGAACGATCTTCTGGAACTCGTCTAAGAGTTTCGTTACCGTCACCGCCTTGGTCCAGGTCGCTGCCAGACCAATCATAACGGAAAATACCAGCGCACTCATGACGCCCATGATCGGCGGAATGTCCAGTTTAAAGACAACCTCCGGCAGACTGCGCAGTCCATCGACTGCCGACTGAATCGACATATGCGGAATCAGCGTATATCCGGCTGCCATCGAAAACAGCGCCGCGCCAAGAGACGATGTATACGCCAGAATCAGCGCTACTCCAAGCAATCTGGAGGCATTCTTTCCAAGCTTCGTGATCGACGGGGCAATAAAGCCGATGACGATCAGCGGTACACAGAACGAAATAATCTGCCCAAAAATATAATTCAGCGTCACAACGATATTCATAAAACTTTCATTTGCTATAAGACCGGCAATAATACCGATCGCTACACCCAGCGCCAGCCGAAACGGCAGGCTTTTCATCAACTTGCTCATACCCATTTTTCCTTCCTAATACCTATCTCTTCATTCTTACTCTTCCCAAAGTTTTTTCGGATACAGACCGCCGTCCTTCATCCCCTGGATCGCATCTGTCACCATCTTCTTATCTTCCTTGTAGGTCACGCCGTACCAGCGGTCCACGCTCTTTAACACGGTCACCTCGGCTTTCCCCTCTTTCAGAAGTTCATCCACCACAAACGGGAGGAAATACTCACATTTGAGTGGATTTACCGACAGGTTTTTCTCCAAAAATGGAACAAAGCGCGCCTTTAACTCCTTTAAGATGCTGGAAGTAAAGCCCCAGAGGTTCATCGATACAAGCGTATCCTCCCCCAGCTGCTCCCAGGTTGCGCCGTCATCCTCAGTATATTCCGCCTGATCGCCGTGCTTCTCGATGCGCGTTCTCTCGTGGATATCCGCCAGATGTCCATCCGCATCCACCGTACAGACGCCGCGCGCCACATGCCCGTTTTCCGTCAATGTGTTGTAGAGATGATAGGCAACCATCGCATACTGATATTTGTCATCATCACCGCAGGATGCCAGACGATCGTAGATCGCCTTGAACGCCGATTTTCCATAGTAATCATCCGCGTTGATCACCGCAAACGGTCCGTCGATCACCTCGCTGCAGCAGAGAATCGCATGACCGGTTCCCCACGGTTTGACGCGTCCCTCCGGAACCTCAAACCCATCCGGAAGACGGTCATTTTCCTGATACACATACTCCACCTGCACGTGCTTTTCCATGCGGTTTCCGATATGTTCCTTAAACTCTTTCTCAATCGATTTCTTGATAATAAATACGACCTTTTCGAATCCAGCCTCGACTGCGTCGAAGATCGAAAAATCGATGATCAGATCTCCTTCCCGATCGACCGGATCAATCTGCTTCAAGCCGCCGTACCGGCTGCCCATACCAGCCGCCATGATCACCAGAACTGGCTTCTGACTCATGAAAATTGTCCTCACTTTCTGTTTCTTATCCACAATCCTGCCGTTTTCATTCAAAGCAGAATTGCCTGTTTCCTTTTATTTTAAACTAATTCGGGCAGACTGTAAACAGTAAAACAAAAACCCGGCTGCCGTTTTATTCCATAGAGCGGATATTCTTTTTTTGTTTACATTTTTATAAATGTATTTTTTACTGTTTCTACACCAGTTAATTGTATCTTTTAGTTCTGCGCATACTTGTATGATAGATTGTTTTCACAAATATTTGATGTATGCGGGAGGTGCTTTAAATGATTGCTGCTGGTGACCGGCTCCGTGATTTACGGGAGGACAAAGGAAAAACGCAGGCGGAAATTTCCAGTCTGCTGGGTACAACTCAGCAAATCTATTCCCGCTATGAAACAAACCGGACGGATCTGCCTCTTCGGCATCTGATAAAACTGGCAGATTATTACCAGGTCAGCGCCGATTATATTCTCGGTCGAACCTCCTACCCGAAGAATCCGCCCGAAATGGCGAAACCATTTCTTAAAAATGTCACCTATGGAGAGGTCAATGGGCGTATCTCCTCATTCCAGACTTCCACGAAAAAGCAGTTGATCGAATACATCAATTACCTGGTTTATCTGGAATCACGCCATAAGAAGGATTGATCGCGCCAAAAACGGGACATTGACACCATAGATGTGCAAAAGACAGCTCCAGACATCGCTCACATGCAGCGTCTGGGGCTGTCTTTTATCTTTCAGACTTTTGTCTAAATCACTTTGATTCCAGCTCTTAGTCGTCCTCTTCCTCACTATCCGTAACAGTAAATACCTGACGTTTTCTCGCCATCTCATCGTTTGCCAGATACTCATCGTAAGTAGTAATCTTATCGATCAGCTTGCCGTTTACGATTTCCATGATACGGTTTGCGGTCGTCTCAACGATCTGGTGGTCACGGGAGGAGAATAACAGCACGCCCGGGAACTTGATCATACCGTTGTTCAGAGCGGTAATGGACTCCATATCCAGATGGTCGGTCGGCTCGTCCAGAATCAGGACATTGGAACCGGAGATCATCATCTTAGAAAGCATGCAGCGCACCTTCTCACCGCCAGAAAGAACGCGGACCTTCTTCACGCCGTCCTCACCGGCAAACAGCATACGTCCTAAGAATCCGCGGACATAGGTCACGTCCTTAACCGGAGAGTACTGGGTCAGCCAGTCTACGATCGTGTCGTCGTTATCGAACTCTTTCGAATTGTCCTTTGGGAAATATGCCTGACTGGTGGTCAGACCCCATTTATAGGATCCCTCATCCGGCTCCATCTCGCCGGAAATAATCTTGAAGAGAACGGTCTTTGCCTGCTCGTTCGGTCCTACAAATGCTACCTTGTCCTCGCGTCCGAGAATGAAGGAAATATTATCAAGAACCTTCACACCATCGATAGTCTTAGACAGGTTCTCTACGCTTAATACCTCATTACCGATCTCACGTTCCGGACGGAAGTCGATATACGGGTACTTACGGCTGGACGGTTTGATCTCATCTAACTCAATCTTCTCCAGAGCACGTTTTCTGGAGGTTGCCTGCTTAGACTTGGAAGCATTGGCAGAAAATCGCTGGATGAACTCCTGCAGCTCCTTGATCTTCTCTTCCTTCTTCTTGTTGGCTTCCTTCATCTGCTTGATAATGAGCTGACTTGACTCATACCAGAAATCATAATTACCTGCATAGAGCTGAATCTTCGCATAATCAATATCTGCAATCTGTGTACATACTTTATTAAGGAAGTATCTGTCATGCGATACAACAATAACAGTATTCTCAAAATTAATAAGGAATTCTTCTAACCATGCAATCGCATCAAGATCAAGGTGGTTAGTAGGCTCATCTAAAAGCAGAATATCAGGATTACCAAATAAAGCCTTTGCAAGAAGAACTTTCACCTTCTCACTACCGTTAAGCTCAGCCATTGTCTTATAATGAAGATCTGTTCCAATTCCAAGTCCGTTAAGAAGCTGTGCAGCATCTGATTCAGCCTCCCAGCCATTCATATCTGCAAACTCAGCCTCAAGCTCACTTGCCTTGTTACCATCTTCCTCTGTAAAATCTTCCTTGGCATATATAGCTTCTTTCTCTTTCATAATCTGGTAAAGTCTGTCATTACCCATGATTACTGTATCAAGAACATTATATTCATCATACTTGAAGTGATCCTGCTCTAAGAAAGATAATCTCTGACCCGGTGTGATTGAAACATCACCCTTGCTAGGTTCTATCTGTCCTGTAAGAATTTTTAAAAATGTTGACTTTCCGGCACCATTCGCACCAATAAGTCCATAACAGTTACCTTCTGTGAACTTAATGTTAACATCTTCAAAAAGAGCCTTCTTACCGATTCTAAGTGTTACGTTGTTAGCACTAATCATTAATAATCTCCTCCAAAAAATACGCATAACAGATAATAATCTATTATAAAAATAATCATACAAAGTT
>ERZ832317.3250-NODE-3250-length-17269-cov-10.418380_pt1 | contig 17269 bp, 8 predicted proteins | sample MGYA00519695_ERZ832317 | MGnify/ENA primary metagenome ERZ832317 (study PRJEB31850, sample SAMEA3708726) | human gut metagenome | biome: human gut; feature: human-associated habitat; material: faeces | place: China | collected 2014 ...
GCCGCACCTCGCTCGCCGTATCGGCACTTAGAATTATGCGGTATTGCCTTTACAACTTCACAAGTATCTCCCCCGCACCGGAATCCGATTGCCCTTCTCCCCTATCCCCCAACCGCGCGTACCGTTCATCTTCATCCGCTCCCCCACCAAAACAAAAGGCATGTGCCCCCTTATCTCTATCATAAGGTGGGCACATGCCGTTACATTATCATGATTTTATCACGCCAAAGTCATCAGGCAATGCAGCCATCGGCAAAGCTGTTGCGCTTGGCTTTCTCTTTCTGCTGGTTGCGCTTGGCGACGATTTCTTTGCACAGGCCAATACGGTTGGTCTTGAAGTGGAAGAACGGGCGTTCCGGTACGGTGAAAATCTCCACCGGACGCATGTAACGTTCCGGCAGGCAGGCATTGATCTTATCGCGCACATCGTCCAAGGTGTAGCCATCTTTGAGCTGGACGTACAGGTACGGCAGGAAGCAGCCCTCGTGCTCATCATCCGGCACGATAACAAAGAACTCGTCCTTGATGCCCTTGATGTCGGCATCGGCCACGATGTTCTCCAGCGGCTGCACCATCAGGTCGCCGCCGCCAAAGCGCGGGGATGCGCCGCGGGTCATCGTGTAGAGCACACCGTCCTCGGACATATAGCCAATATCGCCGGTGTGCAGCCAGGTCTTGCCGTCTGCGTGGACCTGCAGTGCCTTGGCGGTTGCTTCGGGGCGGTCATAGCCCAGCATCACGCCGGGGCCCGTGATGCAGATCTCACCGGGGGTATTGTAGGTCAGCTCTTCCTGGGTGCCGGGCTTGAAGATGCTGATGACGCTGTGGATCATCGGAACACCAACGTTGCCGTCACGCACCGGGAACGGAGCCATGGGCAGAGTGGCGTTGGAGCCGGCCTCGCTGCTGCCGTAGCCGGCAGTAAAGCGCAGGTTGCAGTTATGCTGCTTGAGGAACTCCTCAACATTGCGCAGCTGCTTGTTGTTGAATGCCTCGCAGCCGGCGCCGATGGCCAGCATGTGGGACATATCATAGCCAGCCGGAAGACGCTTGCTGCGGCGGATAACCTCCACAAACATGGGGATCAGGGGCCAGTTGTTGGGGCGGTAGCGCATCATTTCCAGGTCAACATCGTACACATCCACAAACGGATCCAGAATGAGCAGCATACCGCCGGCCAGGGGCAGCAGCATCATGGAAACCACAACAGCGATCAGAGCCGGGGGCAGGATGGTCAGCAGCCAGGTGGGGCGGAATTTATCCGAAGAGCCATAAAAGTTCATCTGGGTCAGCACGCCGATGATGCTATGTGCAGAATGGATGACCTGCTTGGAAGGGCCGGTGGAACCGCTGGTGTAGGCGCGCAGCAGCGGGCGGTCAATGTTGACAGGAGCGGGCACAAAGCCGCGAAAACGCTGGCCCATGTTACAGAAATCAGCCCACATCATGGTATCAGAGCCACGGGCGGGAACATCCGGATACAGGGCATCCAGGGAATGCTGCAGGTAAACCGGCATAGCGGCGCGGTCGCCGCTTTCCAGAGCGGGAACGATAACATAGGTATTCACGTTGGTCTGCTCACGGTAGGCTTCGATTTCGGCCTTGGAGAAGAAGTCGTGAACAAAAATCACCTTGGCATTGGCTTTCTGAACAGCTTCAATGTTTTCTTCCAGGGTGTTGTCACGGCACAGCAGCGAAGCGCCGATGCGCTCGGCTGCCAGCAGCAGATAAATGAATTCCGGCACAGAACGCAGGAACACGGGGATCTGGTCCCCCTGCTTGACGCCAAGCACCTGCAGAGCGCGGGCGGTAGCGTCCACCTTACGGAACACGGTAGCCCAGGTGATATCCACGCCATAGTAGTGCATGGCAATCACGTTAGGGTCTGCAGCGCGCACGGAGAGGTACTGCTCCACGGTGCAGGCCGGAACCTGGATACCGCGCAGAACATCTGGATAGAACTTCATCCAGGGGCGGTCAATGCTGGGCTTGCCAGTCAACATCGCGTTTTGATTCATTGCAATTTCCTCCAAATGTCTTTCCCTTATAGTTGCAGGGAATTAAATTATCCAAATCAAATCACGCCAAACCTTTATGGCACTTTCCCCTGCTGTGCACATCGTTGCACAGCGTCGCCAAACCATAATGCTACGATTATTTTCGGTGCTGAATATAGTATACCATTCCTGTTTACGGAAAGCACGAGAATCCCATGGCACAAATTTCCAGAAATTGATTCCGCGTGATTCACTTTTTTCACATGAATTTTCACGCTTTTGGCATGGAGTTTTCTTGCAATTTCATTTTCCTCGGTGCAACAAAAGCCCCAGCTACCGCAGCAGCCAGGGCTTTATGTTTATGCGTATGTATGTTGTATTTTTAGATTTTGTTCATCCAGCTCTCTTGCAGTTCTTCCATTTCATCACCTTTGGCGCGGGTAATCAGATGGATTCCCTGCAGGACATGATGGATGTGCTCCGCAATGGCGTTGCGCTCTTTTGTCACGTTCTGGTCATCCAAATTCCAGACCTGATCAAAATATTCACTCAGGCGGTCTTCCATCACACTGTTGTTGACCATTGCAATCCGGTTGATGGGGCAGTTGTTATCCAGCCGAAGATACGATGCAGCGCCAGAAAGGAACATATTGGGGTCCGCCACATACTGGAAATCGTTCACAATGCGGCCGCTGATCAAGCGGAATTCAAGTTTTTCACGTTGCTTGCAAAGCTGCAGCACATAGCTGATGCACCGGCTGCGCTGATCTGGGGTAAGGTTGACCTTGTAACTGAAAAAGTCCAGCTCGCCGGAAACCGCCATGGAGGAAAATGCAGCTTCATAAATCAGGATGCGGATGTTTGTTTCCTCCACCACACCTTTGGCAAGGTTGTGTACACTACGCAGCTCCGCAGGGGTAGCACCCAAAAAATCTTTCAGCTCGGCCTCGTGGGCGGTCAGGATCTCTTCAAACAAGTCATCCGGCAGCAGAAGCTCATTCAGGTGGCCGAACATCCACCGCAGATTGGAGGCCAGCAGCGTGTGCATATAGTCGTACTGGCTGATCAGCTGGCGCATGCTGGTATCGCGGAAAAGCTGGTCATCCCGCACGCAGAGCTTGGAGAAGTTATCATACAGGCTTTCGCAGTTCTGCGGGTCCTCGGTGGCGGTAACGGCAGCGCAGCGGCTGTGGCTGACCAGCAGGCCGGTAATGGCAAAATCGCCCTTGACCACAAACACCGCGCGCCCGGCGGCCGCGGTGCTGCCAAACAGCTTGAAATGAATATGGCTGAAGTTGGTCAGCACGTTGATAATGAGCGCGGCATCATAGATGGGGTCCCACTTTTCGCGGCTGATATCGATCATCAGCTTGAAATAGACGTTATCATAGCTGCGCTGGTCCACCAGCTGGCCGTTTTGCAGGTTGGCAACTTTCAGGCGGTATTCGCGCGCCATTTCCATCAGGTCCATCACAGCCACAATGTCCAGCTGGCTGACGCGGCGCAGCACGGGGTGCGCCATTTTGGTCAGGTATTGCAGCATGTTCAGCTCGGCCCAAAAGTCCGTATAGGGGCCAATGCGCGCCTCGCCGCTGTCCAGTTCCTCTTGCAAATAATCATATTCAGCAATCAGGTTATCATAAATGGCGGCTTTCAGGTCACTGGGGATGCTAACGCTGTATTCCCGCAGCAGCAGGTTACGGCCATCATCGGTGGCTTCATCCACCACGCAGGCACTGATGCCCTCCATCACGCGCTTTTCAGTCTTTTTGGCAGGCAGCATGCGGCCGCTGACCCATTTGCTGATATAGGAAACATCGTATTGCAGGCGCTTGGCCAGGGAATAGTTCTTGACCTCCGCAACTTCCAGCAAATGCTCCAGCAGAATGCTGAATCTATTTTTATCATCCATTGCACCAAATCCTCTTCACCCATTTAGTTTGCACTTTTCTTTTATTCTATTATACAAGTTCCATATTTTGATTGCAAATTCAAATGATAACAGGTAAGGAAAAAATGAAGAAAATATATTAAAATCTTTCACAATTCGCGGCCGCATTCTTTGGCATTCATGCCAGTTTGTTGCTTTTTTGTTGTTTGAACTGACAAAGTTTGTTTGTTCTGCTTGTGATATCCTCCAAAAATTATACTTCGCGCGCCATATTTGCCAAATTTAGCCGCAGCTTTTTAGTAGGTTTTGCCCTTGCACCGGCCTGATGTGTTCGCCATGTTTTTGTGTGTTGCCTTTATTATGCGGGTAAGGTAAATTGCGATTTTTTAATCGTGTACTATTTCTAGCTTTCGGCAGGGTGGGGTCCCCCGCCCTACTGGCCTGGCAAATATTTCACCGAACCTATGCCCACAAATACAAAAATGCCGCAGCAGACTGTTACATCTGCTGCGGCATTTTTATTTAGAGGTTAATGGGCTGGTTACAGCTCATTGTTCGGCTGTGGGATTACTGCAGAACGCCGGTGTTCTTATCAAAGTGATAAGTACGGCCGTCGATGACTGCATCGCCCTTAGCCATGGTGCCATAGATCGGGTCGAAATAGTAACGCTTGTCCGCGCTCCAGCCCTTGATCATGTGGCCCTGTGCATCGTAACGGACCCACTTGCCGGTGCCATCGGCGCGGTCAGCCCACTGGCCAGCTTTGGATTCCTGATAGACATCCTTGCTGGTGGCTTTCTTGCCCTGGTCAACGGCGTCCAGCCAGTACCAAGCATCGGAAGCCGGGTCATAGATTTCCTTGCCGCGGCCATCCAGGCCCTGGCGAACGCCCTTTTCGTACCAGAAGTCAGCGCCTTTGATGGTCAGCCACTGGCCGTCCAGAGCAACACCGGTGTACTTGTCAAATGCGCAAGGTACGCCGTCAATGTTGCCTGCGCCCTTAGCCATAGCGCCGGTGATCAGATCGAAGTAATACAGGCCATTTTCGGTCTGCTGCCAGCCCTTGACCATGTGGCCGTTCTCATCGTAACGGACCCACTTGCCGGTGCCATCGGGCTTATCAGCCCACTGGCCGGCGGCGGATTCCTGGTAAACGTCCTTGTTGACGGTCATTGCGCCGCCCTGGACAGCATCCAGCCAGTACCAGGCGTCGGAATCGGGATCATAGATCTCTTTGCCGCGGCCGGTGGTACCCTGCTTCACGCCCTTTTCGTACCAGTACTTCTTGCCGTTTTCTTCAACCCAGCCGTTCTTCTCGCCGAACTTGGCGGTGTAGTCCTTGCCGTTGAAGGTGACAGCAGCGGTGGTAACGCCGCTGGTCTGCTTTACAGTTGCATCCACGAACTGTGCGCTTGCGCAGTTCTTATCGGTGCAGGTAAAGACAGCCATTGCGGTAACGGTGGTCTTTTCAGCAGCGCCGTGAGCGGTGCGTTCCTCGGCTTCAATAGCCTGAGGTTCTTCGCTGGGGTTGGTGGGTTCAGTGGTTTCAATCTTCTTGAATTCTGCAATGATTTCAAAGTTACAATCGCTCATGCCAACTGTATACGTACCACCATCTTTGACTTTATCCGTGATACTGGTCTGACCATGGCGAGCCAGCTCCAGTTCATAGCCCGTATTCGGCGTAACCGTTACAGCCATTTCTGCATCCTTCGGTGCACGTTTCAATTCAGATTTGCCATTAACTGTAACAGTAATCGTGCCACCTTCAGCCGGGTCTGCCGTAGTTACAATGCTGTACTCAACAGTCGTAAACTGTACGCTGACATTTACATCGCCGTCCGGCATTTTGAAAGTATAGGTATTTTCATTTACCTTTGTGGTGGAGACCTCAGATTTGCCAGATGTAACCGTTACACCTGCCAGCTTAGTCAGCAAAGTATCCGTATCTATCGGGTCAATCTTCAGTGTAACATCATCACCAGACTTCAGACCCTCAAGCTTTTCAGTTTCCTGTCCATTGACCGTAACTTTGCCGTCGCCGCCCTTGGTAACAGTTACTGTGTAAGTCTCGGTCGCAATTTTCTCAAACTTAGCATCAACGGTAACATCAGCAGCGGGCATCTTGAAGGTTGCTTCTCCCTTTTCATTCAGGGTCAGCGTCACGGTCTCGGTCTTTTCACCGTTATTGTAGCTGTAAGTCAGGCCGCCCTCTTCGAGCTGATAGCCCTCTTTAATGTTAGCAACAGTAACGGTAATTTCGGTATCCTGCGCAGCCTTGTCCGGATTTACGGTAACAGTAGCGACTTCACCTTCAACAGGATCCACCTTAACTGTGTACTCTTTAACCTTTTCAAACTCTGCGCTGACAGTTGCATTACCAGCAGGCATTGCAAAGGTGTAGGTGTTAGCCTTCTCCGTGTCGGCGGTTGCCGTAACAGTCTGCTTTTCACCCTTATCGTCAGTATAAGTAGCCTTTACGCTACCTGCTTTCACAGTATAACCGGTTGCCGGGGTAGCCACAACGGTAATGGTAGTGCCCGCAGTGACCTTATTCAGGTCAGCCTTGGGATCGGTGATTTCCAACTTACCATTGGTCACGCCGTCAGCCACCTTGACCTCATAGGTCTTAGCGGCTTTGGTAACACTGATGTCCACATCGCCGTCCGGCATGGTGAAGGTGTAAACCGTCTTAGCCTTTTCGGTGGTAGCCTGGGCTGAGGCTTCGTCCTGCGCTGCTTCCTGAACTTCAGTCAGAGCAACATCGGTATCGCCGTTCTTTGCGGTAACGGTAACGATATAGGTGCCTTCCTTTTCTACGGTCAGGGTAACGGTATCGTCCTTGATGTATTTGTTGTTGGTGGTGCCCAGGGTCAGCTTAACGCCTTCAACTGCATCGGGCAGGGTAACGGTGTGGGGGGTGCTTTCGGTTGCAGTATGGCAATCAGAGCACAGGTACACATTGTTGCCAACGGACTTGGTTTCCAGCTCGTCCAGAGCCCAGGTATGGCCCTTGGGCAGTGCGCCGTCAGCGTACACCTTTTTGTCCTTGGTCAGGCCGTACTTGGTGGTGCGGGCCTGGGTATAAGCAGGGGTATTGCACCATGCTTCAACGGTAACATCGGTGGTTGCGCCGCTGCTCAGGTCGCTGACCATGTCGGACATCGGCATGCTCTCAACCAGGTTAGCGCACCACATGAACTCTTCGTTCTTGTTCTTCTCGTCAGAGCTGCCCATGTTCTGGTTGTAACTCGGGTTGTAGTTCCAGGACTCGGTCTTGTAGCTCTTACGCTGGTCATAGGAAAGGCCGGAATCATCGGTCTTAACAACCGGCTTGCCGTCCTCACCCAGTTCGTCCAGGCTCTTGTAAGTGTTGGACAGGTTGGTGCCGACAGAAACGATCAGCTGATCCTTGGTGGTGTTGATGCCGGTAATAACATTCTGACCATTCTGCTGTTCGGTCTTGAAGCTGTAACCGTCGCGCAGGGTCAGGCCCGCCAGAGGATGGTTCTTGAAGGTGCCCAGATACTTCACACTGCTGGTATCCTGGGCGCTATCCATGATAACCATGCTCATGCCGGTAAAGTGGGTATCGGGAACCATGTTGCCGTCCTTATCCTTGGTCAGCTTAATGCCGCCATAGACGGTGTTGTATTCCTTCACTTCTTCCACTGCGCCGGTGGTCGGGTCCATACGGTAGATGGCGTTGTTGACGTTGAAGTACAGCTTGCCATCATACAGTGCGGTAGAGTGTACCAGTGCGGGGTAGATCCGCTTTGCAGCAGCGTCTGCCAGGCACTCGGTGTTCAGGTTGTTTTCAACCTTGGTATGCTTATCTTTTGCACTGGTATCGATCTTATAGATGGTGCCAGCTTCGGCCAGAACCTTGGCATTGCTGTCGTCATCATTGAAGTTGCTGCTGGTTTCCTTCAGATCGTTGTAGTACATCAGGATGATATCATACGGGTCATCCGTCTTGGTAAAGCTGCTCATGCTGAATTTCTTGTCGCCGGAGCTGCTGGAATCCGCTTTGCGGATATAGTAGTTCGCATTACGCGGACGTGCTTCCAGAGTATCGGGGCCCTGGCTCTGCATCTTCTTCATGAACTGCTGCATCTGGGAGTTGTTACCAGAGCTGCCGGAACCAGAGCTGCCGCTGTCGCCGTTCTCGGCCTGCTTGCGGCGCATGTCGTTATACAGGTTCTGGTTGGTCGTGGTATCAACGTAATAGAAGTAATTATCGTCGAAGTAGATGGGGCTGCAGATAGAGGTGAACCAGGTATCCTCGTAGCAGGTATCGGTGTAACGGGTCTCGTTCTTGTTATCTTCCTTGGTGTAAGAGTAATGCGGCTTGCCGTTGTTCATCACATAGCTGCCATCATCATTCTTATCGGGTTCCTTGTTTTTGATGTAGGTGTAGCCATCGTACAGCGAGTCAATGTAATCATAGTACTTGCTGTAACGGCCTTCCAGACCGGAGGGAGAAACCAGGAAGTTGACATGGCGCAGGTCGCCTGCGTTCTCAACGCGGGTCTGGGCCATGCACTCGGTGTTCACGTCGTCATAGCAGACGTCAACATAGTACCAGTTCTTGTTGGGTTCGCCGGTGGTCATCGTAGCAGACTGGCTGTTGCCCTCCAGCTTGTTGACCTTGACTGCGTTGAAGTAGTGGACGTTGTTGAACATGCCGCCGCCGAACGCATTACCGGCAACACTGGTATCAGAAGTATCGCAGTAATACAGGATCTGGGCAAAGTCAACAACAGCGTTATCGCCTACTTCATCGGGGGTCTTCCAAACTTCTTTGCCGTCAACGGTCTTTTTATAGATTTCCTTGTTGTCAGGCAAATTCTGGACCATGTAGTTAAATGCAGATGCATAGCCCAGGCAGATGCAGCCATACTCAACGCCCTTAGCGCCGATCCCGCCGCCCAGCAGGGCGCCGAAAGCAGTCATCTGGATGGGGTCGTTGTTGCCGCCGCCGGTGATATCGCCCATGGAGCCCATATCGAATTCTGCAACCTGGGAGATCCAGTCGTGCAGGATCAGCAGCTTGGTGACATAGTCAGCGCTGTCCCCCAGCTTAGCAACCTGTGCCAGGCCTGCATCACGGATGGCTTTCAGAGCTTCGCCATAGTTCATGACGTAAGACATGAACGCCTGCGGCAGCATGTTCAGCATGAATGCCATGGTGGTCGGCGGGACATCATCGTTCGGATCAATGCTGCACAATACCTTGATTGCGCCCATGGTGCCGGTGATGCTGCCATCCTCGCCCTGCTTCTGAACGCCCTTGGAGGTCCAGAACGGGGCAACCACGCCGAAGTACTCTGCTTCGTCCTGGTTGAACTGCGACAGCTGGAAGTAGTAGTAGTTCATCTGCGCAGTCGAGACATCGTAAGTATTGGTGACCTGGTTGCCCTGGTCGTCCACATACACGGCAGTCTTCTGGCTGTCGTACAGCAGCAGGCTGTTCTTGCCCTTGTTGTCGCCGCTCTGATAGGTGAAGTTCACCTTGCTTGCGTCAACCGGGTTGTTCTGCATATCGTACCAGTTGCCGCCATCCATTGCGGACACCAGGGTAACGCCGGTGCCGCCGGAGGTGGTATCCAGGGTCGGGGTGCCACCCACATTGATGTAGACGGAATTGTTATTCTGGTCTACCACAACGCTGACCGGCATGGTCATTACCGGCTGGGTTTTGATTTCTTCGCCGCAGACAGCGCACTTGAAGGTGACGCTGGTGCATTCCCAGTCAATGGTAACGGGAGCGCCGGCAGAAATTTTGCCGGTTTCGCTGTCATAGAACAGCTGGGCGTTGCTGTAGTCATCGGCCAGCTTGCCCTCGACCTTCTTCATTTCCCAGTTGAAGGTAGCAACAAACTTGCCATCTGCATCCTTGGGCACGGCATGGCTCTGGCAGGGCAGGGCGGCAATGTCGTCGGTGCGGGTGGTGGGTTCCTTGTATTCCTTCTTAAGCGGGCTCTTGTCAGCGGGCACGCTGGCAGAGTAAACGGTCTTGCCGGCAACGCCGGGCTTTGCATCGGTGGTATCCTTGGTTACGGTGCCTTCTACCTTCTGGTAGGCATCGTCCTTTTCACAGGTATACACAGCGGTGTAAGCCCAGCCGTCATCGGTCTTGGTCCAGTAACCATCGGGGGTTTCCTTCCAGGTATGGGTGTGGCCATCTTCCGGGTTGGTGTCATTCCAGTACCATTTCGGCTCGCCATAGGTATGGCCATCCGCAGCGGCGCTGGCAGCAAAGGTATCGGAGTTTTCAGCAACGTAAGCCTGTGCGTAGCTGTCAGCCTGCTGCGCAATCACTTCATCATCGCTGTTGGTCATGGACTCCATCGCAGAGGTCATGCCGGAGCTGCCGGTAAAGGTAACGGCGGTCACAACGCCTGCGGCGTTCGTCTCATAGCCCAGGTCGGTAACGGCGCTGGACAGATGATACGTTTTGATGGTGGCAGCCATCACCGATGCCATCTCGTCCTTGTTCAGGCCATAGGCTTCGGTGTTGATCTTGCCGGCTGCGGCGTTGGCGTACATGGCATCGGCCAATGCATTTTCCAACGCTGCAAGGCTCATGCCTGCCTTGCTCTGTGCAGTCGCTTCCAGCTTGGCATCGTCCTGCTCCAGTTCATGCACTTCGCCCTGGGCAGCCAGCGTTTGGGCTGTCTGCTTGATCAGGTCTGCGGTGCTGGTGAACTTGGGCAGGGACTGCACAGCGCTGGCCGCGCTTGCTGCGCTAGCTGCAACAGACTGCGCTACCGAAGAATCAATCTTGGTAGTTTCGGCAGCTGCGGGAAGCGCCACGCTTTGGGCAACCATGGCTGCTGCCAGCACGGATGCACCAAAACGCTGAAGGTTTTTCTTCATAGTTTTATCCTCCCTTAAGTGTTACTACTTTCCCCTTTTGTGTGAAAAGTGGTACGGCAGATGTGCGGCACTTTGCAGGTGTTGATTGCAAAACGCCTGGTTGTGCCCCCTCGGTCTGGCGATCCCCTGCCGGGCTGCGGCCTGCTTTCGTGGCTTTTGGCCCCGGCACAGCGGCTGACAAAACGTTGTACCGGCTGCATGTCTTGATCCTGCAAATGATAACCTTTCCGACACATCTAGGTATATACATTATATCACAGTTGCCAGAATTTGCATAGTTAATTAGCGCGGTTTCTATGTGAATTTTTGTCCTTGAATCAACTGAAACCTGTTTTTCGCACATTATTTGCGTTGCGATGCGGTGACTCTTTGGCGGTATTTATTAACATTTTTGAATGGTTTATTCCTGCTTTTATCAAATGATTGAACATTTACCCCGATAATGTTCTTTGCAATCTCTTAATCCAATCACCCGGTATTGTGATCGCGCATTTTTTGTCATTTCGGTTTGGCTTGTTGTTGAGAGATTTGGCAGAGATTGGAGGAAACTTGAAGGGAAAATTGGAGGTTGAGAATTGCCCATTATAAATTGTACTGTAGAAAGCGTTCCTGACCGTTCCGAAAACTTAGGGCAACACCGCATAATTCTAAGTGCCGATACGGCGAGCGAGGTGCGGCAGATGCCAAGCCAAAAGCGCAGATAATACTGGATGTCTTATCGAGCATTTTGGCAACGCAGATGCCGTGCCGTAGCTGCCGGAGCGGTGCTTAAGCCGCAAGGCGGGAATTATGCGGTATTGCCTTAGGGATAGATCAACCCTTGCCCCTTAACCGCGACCTGAAATACACCTTCCCAAGGTAGGGCGGTGTGAGTGCCCCCTCCTGCTCCACTTTTTCAACGTTCCGAATAGTGTCCTCTCCCCTATCTACAATTCCTGATGTTTTCATGATGCCTTCCTTGGTCTTCCACACCCGGCCTTTGCCCCCTCCCCGTCCCATAAGTCGTACACAACAAAAAGGCCCCTGCCTTAACAGCAGGGGCCTTGAAAGCTATATCACAAGCCGAAAATTACTTCTCGATCTTGGAAACAACGCCGGAACCAACAGTGTGGCCGCCTTCGCGGATAGCGAAACGCATGCCTTCTTCCATGGCAACCGGGGTAATCAGCTCAACGTGCATATCAACGTTGTCGCCGGGCATGCACATCTCAGTGCCTTCGGGCAGGGTGATGATGCCGGTAACGTCGGTAGTACGGAAGTAGAACTGAGGACGATAGTTGTTGAAGAACGGGGTATGACGGCCGCCTTCTTCCTTCTTCAGGACGTAAACATGGCCATCGAAAGTGGTGTGAGGATGAACAGAGCCGGGAACAGCCAGAACCTGGCCACGCTCGATCTGGTCACGGTCAATACCACGCAGCAGAGCGCCGATGTTGTCGCCAGCCTGAGCGAACTCGAGGCTCTTGCGGAACATTTCCAGACCAGTGATGGTGGTGGTCAGCTTCTCTTCCTTCAGACCAACGATTTCCATCTGATCGCCGACATGAGCAGTACCACGCTCAACACGACCGGTAGCAACGGTGCCACGGCCGGAGATGGTCATAACGTCCTCAACGGGCATCAGGAACGGCTTATCAGCAGCACGGTCCGGGGTCGGGATGTAGCTGTCAACAGCGTCCATCAGCTCCCAAATGCACTTGTATTCCGGAGCATCGGGATCCTTGGAAGTGCTCTCCAGAGCCTTCAGAGCGGAGCCACGGATGATCGGGGTGTTGTCGCCGTCGAAATCCTGGCTGTCCAGCAGTTCGCGAACTTCCATTTCGACCAGGTCGAGCAGCTCTTCGTCGTCAACCATATCGCACTTGTTCAGGAACACAACGATCTTGGGCACGCCAACCTGACGAGCCAGCAGGATGTGCTCACGGGTCTGCGGCATCGGGCCATCGGTTGCAGCAACAACCAGGATAGCGCCGTCCATCTGAGCAGCACCGGTGATCATGTTCTTGATGTAGTCAGCATGGCCCGGGCAGTCAACGTGGGCATAGTGACGCTTCGCGGTGTGGTACTCAACGTGAGCGGTGTTGATCGTGATACCACGAGCCTTCTCTTCAGGAGCCTTATCGATGCTGGAGTAATCCATGAAATCGGCGTCGCCCTTCAGAGCCAGAACCTTGGTGATAGCGGCAGTCAGAGTGGTCTTGCCGTGGTCAACGTGACCGATGGTACCGATGTTGACATGCTCCAAAGAGCGGTCAAATTTTTCCTTTTCAGCCATTGGAAGTATCCTCCTTTAATTCAAACAGATAAAATAGCCTGTTGTAAGGCTATCATACTAGATTTTTCAAGAAAAATCAAGTATTTTGCGCGAATTTGTGCAGAATCAGCCCTTATTGCGCTCGGTCATGATCTTATCTGCAACACTCTTGGGAACCTGCTGGTAATCAGCCGGCTCCATGGAGTACTGGCCACGGCCCTGGGTCTTGGAACGCAGGTCAGTAGCGTAACCGAACATCTCGGACAGAGGAACCATAGCGGTGACACGGGCAGTGCCATCGGTGGATTCCTGGTTCTGGATCGCGCCGCGGCGGCTGTTCAAGTCGCCAATGACGTTGCCCATATACTCGTCAGGAACAACAACGTCAACCTTCATGATGGGCTCCATGATGACGGGATCAGCCTTCTTCATAGCATCCTTGAATGCCATGGAGCCGGCGATGGAGAACGCCATTTCAGAGGAGTCAACTTCATGATAGGAGCCGTCCCACAGAGTGACCTTGACATCCACGACGGGATAGCCAGCCAGAATGCCGGACTTCATCGCGCCCTGGATACCGTTGTCAACAGCGGGGATGTATTCCTTCGGGATAGCGCCGCCAACAATACCGTTGACAAACTCATAACCCTTACCCGGGTTGGGCTCAATCTTGATCTTAACGTGACCATACTGGCCCTTACCACCGGACTGACGTGCGTACTTGGTTTCCTGGTTAGCATCCTTGCGGATGGTTTCACGGTAGGCAACCTGAGGTGCGCCAACGTTAGCTTCGACCTTAAACTCGCGGAGCAGACGGTCCACGATGATTTCCAGGTGGAGCTCGCCCATGCCGGCGATGATGGTCTGACCGGTTTCTTCATCGGTCCAGGTACGGAAAGTCGGGTCCTCTTCAGCCAGCTTAGACAGGGCAATACCCATCTTCTCGCTGCCAGCCTTGGTCTTGGGCTCGATGGCAACGCGGATAACCGGCTCGGGGAAGTTCATGGACTCGAGGATGATGGGATGCTTCTCATCGCACAGGGTATCACCAGTGGTGGTGTTCTTCAGACCAACAGCAGCGGCGATATCGCCAGCGTAGCAGATGTCGATATCCTTACGGTTGTTTGCATGCATCTGCAGGATACGGCCGATACGCTCGTCCTGATCCTTAACAGAGTTGTAAACAGTGGTGCCAGCCTCAACGGTACCAGAGTACACGCGGAAGAAGCACAGCTTACCGACATACGGGTCAGTCATAATCTTGAATGCCAGTGCAGAGAACGGCTGATCATCGGAAGAAGCGCGATCTTCTTCCTCGCCAGTCTCCGGGTTGGTGCCCTTGATGGCCTCAACGTCGGTCGGAGCGGGCATATAATCAACGATTGCATCCAACAGTTTCTGAACGCCACGGTTCTTGTAAGAAGAGCCGCAGACAACAGGAACGATCTCGTTGGAAATGGTAGCCTTACGCAGAGCAGCCTTGATTTCTTCCTTGGTCAGCTCTTCGCCTTCCAGGTACTTCATCATCAGCTCTTCGTCGGTCTCAGCAACAGCTTCGATCAGCTTGTCGTGATATTCCTGAGCCTGTTCTTTCAGGTCTTCAGGAATTTCCTCAACGCGCACATCATTGCCCATATCATCATAGTAGATATCGGCGTTCATGTCGATCAGATCGATGATGCCGCGGAAAGTGTCTTCCTGGCCGACAGGCAGCTGGATAGGCACACCGTTGGCATGCAGACGATCATGCATCATCTGTACGCAGCGGAAGAAGTCAGCACCCATGGTATCCATCTTGTTGACGTAAACCATGCGGGGAACCTTGTACTCGTCAGCCTGGCGCCAAACGGTTTCAGACTGAGGCTCAACGCCACCCTTTGCGGCCAGAACGGTAACAGAACCGTCCAGAACACGCAGAGAACGCTGAACTTCAACAGTAAAGTCAACGTGGCCCGGGGTGTCGATGATGTTGATACGATGACGGTTCTTTTTGAACAGAGCCGGATCGTGCTGGGTCTCGGTGTGGCTCCAGTAGCAGGTGGTTGCAGCGGAAGTGATGGTGATACCACGTTCCTGTTCCTGCTCCATCCAGTCCATCGTGGCAGCGCCGTCATGAACTTCGCCGATCTTATGGTTAATACCGGTGTAGTACAGAATGCGCTCGGTGGTGGTGGTCTTGCCTGCGTCGATGTGGGCCATGATACCGATATTTCGGGTCATTTGCAGGGATACGTCTCTCGGCGTTGCCATGGCTTAAACCTCCTCAGTAAGCAGATCAATAACGGTAATGCGCGAAAGCCTTGTTGGCTTCTGCCATCTTGTGGGTATCTTCGCGCTTCTTGACGGCGCCGCCAACGTTGTTGGTAGCGTCGATGATCTCGGCGGCCAGGCGAGCGGACATGGTCTTTTCACCACGGCTGCGGCTGTACAGAGTCAGCCAGCGCAGGCCGAGGGTCTCGCGGCGGGCGGGGCTGACCTCCAGGGGAACCTGGTAGGTGGAGCCGCCAACACGGCGGGCCTTAACTTCGAGGCTGGGCATGATGTTTTCCATGGCCTTCTCGAACATTTCGAGAGGATCGTTGCCGGTCTTCTCTTTGACAGTCTCAAAAGCTTCGTAAACGATCTTCTGAGCGACGCCCTTCTTGCCATCCAGCATGATGCTGTTGACCAGACGGGTGACGAGCTTGGAATTGTAAATAGGATCAGCCAGAACTTCGCGCTTTGCGATTTTACCTCTTCTGGGCATCTTTCTTCCCTCCTTCACATTAATGATATCATCGGTACTCGAAAGTTAAAGAAAACTCCCGTTATGCCACAAAAGGGTCAGCTGACCATTTTATGGCGAAAAGATGTTTCCTTACTTCTTGGCACCGGCCTTGGGACGCTTTGCGCCGTATTTGCTGCGAGCCTGGTTACGGTTTGCAACACCCTGAGTATCCAGAGTACCACGGATGATGTGGTAACGGACACCGGGCAGGTCCTTAACACGACCGCCACGGATCAGCACGACGGAGTGCTCCTGCAGGTTATGGCCGATACCGGGAATGTAAGAGGTGACCTCGATACCATTCGTCAGGCGGACACGGGCAACTTTACGCAGAGCAGAGTTGGGCTTTTTGGGGGTCATGGTACGAACAGCGGTGCAAACACCACGCTTCTGGGGGCTGTTCATGGTGGTGTACTGCTTCTTCTGGGAGTTGTAGCACTTCTGCAGAGCAGGGGCAGTGCTCTTCTTGACCAGGACCTCACGACCTTTGCGCACGAGCTGGTTAAAAGTAGGCATTTCTTTTCTCCTTTCTTCACATATTCACGTTCGTTTTACCGGAGCCGCGGCATTTTTGCCGCACTACTCCCTGGAACTCACGCAATGTTTAGTTTACAGGATTCGCGGCCCGTTGTCAAGAGTATTGCCAAAAAAACTTTGAAAAAATCGTGCAATACGGAGAATTTTTGTTTTCGCAGGCTAAAATGTGGATTTCGGGCCTATGGGCCAGGGCCTGACGCCTTTTTATAAGGCGGTGCATAAGATGAACAGGGTGCCTACTCCCCTGCTCAAGGTTTGTGTAAGCGCTTTTTGTCCATGCTTCAACAATATTTGTCTAGTTTGCACAATTTGCAATGCCAGAATTCATGATTTTGTCGAGTCATTTTTTGTTGCAGCTTTATGCGCCATCTGGTATAATAAGGCTGTAGATAACTCCCGGGCGGTCCGGGGGACCAAATCACCCTTGGTTTTATTTTTAAGGAGGTATTGACAATGAAAAAACTTCTCTCTGCCCTGCTCGCCATCTGCATGGTCTGCATGTTCGCCGTTCCCGTTTTTGCAGACGCCAACGATGATTACATCGCCGCTGTAAAAGCCTATCAGCAGGAGATCGCCGCCAAAGAAGCCGCCTACACGGCCGCTGTCAATGCCTACTCCAAGCAGGCTAAGGCAAAGGCCGACGCCGACAGTGCCGCGATCCTGAAGGCTGCTAAAGCTGCCCAGGCTAAGGCCGATGCAGAGTGCCTGGCCGTGATCGCCGCCGGCAAGGCTGCTCAGTCTGAGGCGGACGCCAAAGTGGCCGCTGTGATTGCCGCCGGTAAGGCTACCCAGGCCGCAGCCGACAAGCGCGAAGCCGCTTATGCCGATGCCGTGAAGGCATTCCAGGCACAGGTAGCCGCCCGCGAAGCCGCCTACGTGAAGGCAGTTCTTGGCAAGTAACACCTTATATAACAGCAAAAGGGGCACCCTCGCGGGGGCCC
>ERZ832317.3254-NODE-3254-length-17259-cov-4.165775_pt1 | contig 17259 bp, 16 predicted proteins | sample MGYA00519695_ERZ832317 | MGnify/ENA primary metagenome ERZ832317 (study PRJEB31850, sample SAMEA3708726) | human gut metagenome | biome: human gut; feature: human-associated habitat; material: faeces | place: China | collected 2014 ...
ATGTATTTATCAGAGACATAACAAAATAAGAAATCACATAAAAACTCTGCGTTCTTCGGCAATTATCTTAGTTCTCTGATGACAGAACAATTTAATATATTGGCTGCAAAATAGTTTTATTATGCTGACATAATAAGCAATATATGGTTGTGCAATAACTTCCGGTATGGGAAGTTTGAAGCACTTAAGTGTTGTCTCTGATCACGTGCACATATTCAATATGCGGTTGAATCTGGCGAAGCGCTTTATATTGCGGATCCTCTTCCTGCTGCAATGCATCCAGTGCAAGTTGATACACTCGATGTTCATTCGCCCACCACACTATATATTCCAGTAATTGGTAAGATTCCTGTTCGGAAATGTTGTTACGGATCCCTTGCAAAACCCGTATTCCCACGCTGTCTCCTTGGGGAAGCAGACAGTCCAATAACCGTTCCAGCTTAAATCCACTCACATCTGCCTGCAAATCCATTTCCTCGCCGTGCAATTGACAGGAAAAGCTGTCAATTGTCAAAATACTCTCATCTTCTTTTCCATCTGTACCCGCAACGCCTGCCAGCCAACGATTGACCGCCTCCGTCGCTTCACATGATAAATTACGATTGACCGCCGGAACACTAAGCACATTCAATGCAAGCTGCAATTCTGCCTGGCATGGTATTCTCTTAACCAAAGAGCCCGCAACCTTTTTGAACATTTTCTTAGGACCGGACTCCTCCGGCCGATACTCCTGTATCTGCTCTGCAACAAAACATTGCAGCCCTTTTGCATCATACGAGGAAATCTGCACCTCAACCTTCAATCGCTCTTCCATGAAATCATGCCTCCTCTTCCGGATAAACAATTCCCCACTCGCAGCGCAAACTTGTCATGATCTCCATGACCTCTTCCGTATACTCTGCATATATGTGCGATGCATCTCCCGGAATCGCCATTTCCATATCCTGCAGTTCATACATAAGTGCATCCTCATGCGCACCGGCAAGATCAGTCACCGCCGTTACTGAGTACAGCCACCACTTTCCCATTCTTCATATAAATTTCACCGGCATATCCACCATTGTAATACTTGCCGGCATTCTCTATCTGTGAATAATAAATCTTTAACTCCTTCATGTACTTCTTGACCGATTTCTTGGACACACGACGATATTTTCGTTTCTCCCCATCTAACGGAAACAATACATCCGTGTAATAAAATCGGCATTTTTTCGATAACTTCAACGTAATCTTTTTCTTCAAAAAATAAGGATCGGCACTGTCGAAATATCCTTTTTGCGGACGAACCACAATGCGATTACCCGTCATCTTCACAATTTGATATTGCGTAGCTTTATCCTTGCGATTGGTTCCTTTCGTATAATGCTTCTTTCCCTTTGTAAGCGATGCCTCCCGATACACTTTCACGCCCTTCTTGTACATAAACATCTTGTACGCAGATGCAGAAGCTTCCGCTCCAACTGTTGTCACACAAATACATGTGATCACCAGCATTGTCAAAATCTTAGAAATTTGTTTGTTCATGGTGAACCTCCATTCTCCCAGATCCGCTTAGAGTGAATCCCAGGGCATTCTGTTTGCTTTGTTGTATGTTCTATTATTGTGTGGATCGTACAAAAATCCATACACAGTAATTATAGTTATATTTTAACAGGCAGGCGGTGGATTGGCAAATGAAAATCTAGTGGCACTACCATTGCACATCCGAAAAAACAGACTATCCGATTGTCATTGTTCTAATTATAGAATATAATATTTTTGTTATATCAACTTCCATTATGGTACATAATACAAGCTATAGAAAGTATGGTGGAATCAATGAAAAACAATTATTATGATTCCAGCATAGAATATCCAGATGACTGTATTGTAGATTTCGATATGCGCTTAATTGACCTATTTAAGAAATCAGATCAAAAATCCCTTACGGCAAAAGAGCGGATAACACATGAATTTTATCGTGTTAAAGAAAAGCTCAATGGCAAGATTCCTACACGTATGCAATTATTCACCTATATGGATGATGATGTTTACCGATATTGCATAACGCATGCCAAAGAAAATCCATTCCGGCATTATTTGGAATTTTTGGGGAAGTTACACGAGTTCTCTGAGACAGAGGAAACACTTTGCTCAGGTTTGGGCAAGGACTTTCTGACATTAATTGAAACAACAGATATGCAGAAGGTCTATAAAATGCCTATTCTTTATAGCTTTTTTAATCATGGGAATGTACGATTAGCTGTCAAGGATGACGAAGTTCTTGCAGCATGGAAAGACTTTTTTAATACCGGCAAAAACTGGAAAGATTTTGCCGCGGACATTACATATGATGAATACAAATCTATAACAGATAAGCAACATTTGCGCAAAGCCAAAAGCATGCCTATTAAATATTTGAAGGCTTCAGGAAAAGGTTTCTTTGTCGAAAAAGACGGTATCCAAGATTGCGAGCAGGATCTAAATCTTTGCTCGCGATCAAGAATACCGTCCTCTATGTCATCACACTATTACTATAATCAATATCAAAAATCATAAAAAATCATCAAAATCATCAGGATCCAAACCTGCGTCATCCAAAGCCTCGAGTCTTTCCTCCTCATCCATTAACCGAAAATCATCCGGATCAATATCAGCATTCAGTAAATCTATTTCCAGTCCATCATGAAATTCCTCATCCACATCGCCGTCAAGACCACTTTCCAGCCCAAACGACCCAGAGGTCGGACCCAAACCTCCGATACCATCATTCATTTCACGTTCCTCATCATTCGTACACATAAGATCGTCTGCAAGCAGGCTCTCAACTTCATCAACATGACCGTCCCCGTCCAAATCTTCCCAACCAAAAAAATCCATAGTATTCTACCTACCTTTCCCTATTAATCAGAACATTGATTTTCCTCGATTTCCTCAAATATTTTATCCATCTTTGTTCTTTTCTTAAAATTGCGCAACATCTTCTTATCGTGTTTCACAATATAACTGACCACTTCACGAAAGTCCTTTGTTTCCAATTCCTGGTCATGATAATTTTCAGCAAATTTCTCTAATCTCATCGTCGGTAAGCATGATACATCACCTCCTCACGACTCCATCTACTTATAAATTATAGCACAAAAGCGGACGGATTTTTTTATGATTTTGTTATCCACTTTGCCATCCAATATTTCATCAATCTCCCGCCTCACTTCAAAAGCTTTCTTATCTCCTTCTCATTCTGCTTGGTAAAATCAGAAAGTTCATAGGAACGTATACGTTCCTTAACCAGATTCGGAATGACGAAACCATTTTTTACAAGTGTTGCAAGTCGATTTATTACAGTCTTATTTGTAACCTTAAGCTCTTTGCTGACTTCGATCGGCGTGAACTCTCTTTTATAGTTCTTCATGAGCAGCAAGAGCAATTCCTTCTCTTTCCCTTTTAGATACGAAAGGCTTCCTTCCAATTCTTCGTTGTTTGAACTCTCCGACAATTCGCAAACCTTATTTGAGTATAGCAGCACCATGCGAAGGAAATAATTGATCCAAATCTCAGGATGCGGAGGATTCTCTCGTCCCGAATAATACAGTGCAGGCAGCCCCATCTGGATTGATTCATAGTATTCATCAATATCATATGCGAAGTACTCTTCTAATGAGCCAATTCCGTTAAAACCATATCCGTTGATATCTAAAATATATCCCGAGAGCAGCCTTGCGGTCCGCCCATTTCCATCTTCAAATGGATGAATTGCTACAAGCTGATAATGCACTACAGCTGCAACTATGAGCGGGTGATCATCTGTTTCATTCACATATTCCACCAATTCATCCAACAGATCCGGTATATCAATATATTCCGGAGGAATATAATCAGGATTCCCTGTTTGTGAATCATATACAGCAAATAATACTCCGGGGGGCATTGGTCCTCGAAGTCCGATTTTTTCTTTTGAAGCTCCCTTTTCAACATACTTCTGTACATCCAATATCAGTTTCTTGGAAAACCTCTCCTTCTTTGCCGCTTTCTCTTCCAAATAATTCAGTGCCAGGAAATAATTACGAACCTCCTGCTCCGGTTTAAGATAGTGTTTTCGTTCATCGCTATCTATAACCTCATCCACCTGCTTCTCCGATAAAGGATTCCCCTCAATTTTAGTAGATGCATAGGAACTTTTCTTCTTTGAATTTTTCCGCAACTTACTTGCTACCGCAATAGGCAACGAAACCGCTGATGCTTTATACCTGTTTTTATCTATCTCCGTAATATACTTTAATATTTCATTTGACAAAGTTACTTTAATCATAAAAAAGCACCCTCCTGATACGTATATTATATCAAACATCAATTAGCCTTTTATCAAACTCACAAATCCGCTCTTTCAGAACTTATTCGCTTGTTTCACAAGCTTATTTGCTCGTTAATGATCCAAGAAAAACAACTGTCTGCTTCGCATCCGCTTGTTTTTCTCTGAAGCTCATTATATCACGAGAGTGCTAATTTTTCCATTAAAATTACACTATTATTTCACTATTTTACATTATCTTTCCGCCATCTTCTATCTGCCTCCCAAAAAAATCGTCAGCAGACCGACCACATCTATGTCCTCTTTCTCTCTACTTTCCGGCTTTCCTTCTTTCATAATGTCTTCGCAGAGCAGGATCAGCTTTGGCATCACCGTGTTACTTTTTTTGCCATTTTCAGAGATCTGCAGATCACCCTTTTAATCTTCCATCCCAAAAAACAAATATGCGTATATATTACCTCTATATTTGCTGGGAATTTTCATTTGCCTTTTTACCACATCGTCAATAGTTTTATATCTATTTTGACGTAAATACTTTCTGCATTCACGTTCCTTTTCGAGAGTATTCCGAATGCGACAGCTGCATGCTACTTTGTGATGTTTAAGATTTCATAAGCTTAACCAGAGCTTGAGCACCATACATTTCTACATCATTCTCAAACGCAATCTGGAGGACAACAAAATCCTTTCCAGCTTGAGCACCATACATTTCTACATCATTCTCAAACCTGTGAGACGTTTTAAGACGCTTTAGGGTGGCTTGAGCACCATACATTTCTACATCATTCTCAAACAGCTATGCCGGAATCATTCTCGCTGTAGAAGCTTGAGCACCATACATTTCTACATCATTCTCAAACATAATGCAAGCATATAAGAATTTATTTACTGCTTGAGCACCATACATTTCTACATCATTCTCAAACTGAAGGTGGCTCTTCCATTGCAACTGTTATGCTTGAGCACCATACATTTCTACATCATTCTCAAACGCAACACATTAACATCTTGATCCTATGTCAAGATTTAGTACAAGTTAAAATGAGTTTTTCTCATTCTAACCTGCCAGCAATTCCGAAGTTGCCTGTTGATACAATCTTTCAAAATCATCGGGTGACATATAATCGCAATGACTATGAATTCGTTTGGTATTATAAAACGTTTCCAAGTATTCAAATACCAGGCGGTATGCATGTTTGTAATTGCTGATCTTAAAGCGGTTCAGCCATTCCCGTTTTATCAGCGAATGAAAGGATTCGATACAGGCATTATCCCAAGGAAAAGCTTTCTTGGAATAGCTTCGATTCATTTTTGCTGTTGCCTTTTTATATTCTTTCGATACATACTGGCTGCCTCTGTCACTGTGGATGATTAAAGGTAATTCGGTGCTGCGTTTTGCTTTTGCTTTGTTTATAGTTTCAATCACACAGGATGTTTCCAATGTTTTGGAAAGCGTCCATGCAATGATCTTTCTTGAATACAGATCCATAATGCTGGTCAGATATACAAAACCTTCCATCGTCCAGATATATGTGATATCTGAACACCAGACTGCATTTGGACGTTCAGGATTAAACTGCTCATCAAGGATATTTTGTAATTCATTACTGAAATCGGAATCCTTGGTTGTTACTGTCCATGGACGGATCCATTGGGCCTTGATGCCCATTTGTTTCATGTATTTGCCGACAGTTCTTTCAGAAATGTTTTCCCCTGTTTTACGCAATTCCTTTGTGACCTTAGGGGCACCATAATTCTGATGAGAATCGTCATAAATCTTTTTGATCTTGTCCTTGAGCAGTTTTCTGCGTTTGGCAGTATCGGATGGTATATGCCGTTTCCATGCGGCATACCCTAACCGTGAAACGCCTAAATATTTTAACATTCCGGAAACAGAAACCCGGCGTCCTGCTTTTTTAGCGTTTTCTGCTTTAACGGTAACTTCGAGACAAACAGCTTCCGTTATTCGCCCAGAATGTTTATGGCTTTTTTTAGCACATCAAGTGCGTCCTTGGCATCACGTAATTCTCTCTTCAGACGGGCAATCTCTTTTGCCTCATCCGAAGAATAATTGCCGGATCCACGGCATTTCAGATCACCGGATTCCCGCAGCTCCTTCTGCCATCTGGACAGAGACTGCTGGCTGATGCCTAGATTTGATGCACAGCCGACCAATCCCAGTTCACGGTGATCATGATAGTACTGGACGGCATCCAGTTTAAACTGTTTGTCAAAATGTTTTGCCATGATAAATTCCTCCTTCAGTACGATACTTTTATTGTATCACTAATCGACGGAATGAAAAGCTCTCACTTTGACTTGTACTATTTATATTCTAACACCAAAATTTTTCAAATAATGTATTGGTTATTTCATCTAATCCTTTTTATTCTCTTCTCTATACTCTTCTCTGTTAGCCCATTCTATTGCATTTTGATATTCTTCTACAATCTGTACACTCATAGGACTATATATATTAGTATCTTCATATTGCGCTAATGCTCTGTTCGCATCTTCGTATTGTTTTAGATCCAAACAAATACCATACAGCATTATCAATGCCATTTGATTATTATGTTTCAACTCAAGAGCGCATGAACAAAAATCTTTAGCTTCCTCTAAATCTAACTCATTATGATTTAATAAATATAATACCCTTTTAGCGAGTGCCATATTTACATATGTCCCTGTGGCACACTTACTGTTTTGTTGATGTTCGATTATCCTTTTTCCTAAATCTAATATTTTGTCGCACTTATTCACCTCATTTAGTCCCTTGGTCAATTCAAATTGCTCTAAATACAATGCTTGTATTTCTTCCTCCGACATCTTATTGATGCAACACAATTTATATTTTTTCCCACTTCCGCATGGACATGGGGCGTTTCTTCCAATTTTCTTTCTCATACCTTCCCTTCTTTCTCCTAAAACTTTATTTTAAGAAACAATACGCATTCTCCCACTTAATTTTATATACACTCTTCTAACCTCTCACTTTCATATGGCAACAATTTTTTTTGGATATTGTTACGATTTTTCTTAATAAAGTCAATAACTTCATCCTCTGACAGATTAGCTGGAATTACATTTTCCAATCTTCTTACAGCATTACTTGGTATCCCAAATTCAACCAGAATCGATAAATTTTCACGTATAAAATCATTTTCCAATTGTTGTACGAAAAAGCTATAAGATCCTGGCTTAATGTTTCTCTTTTCACATATCAGACGTTGGATACTATCTACGACTCTAAACGCTTTTGGCACAGTAAATTGGAACCAATGTCTGTAGATATGAAATGCTGTTTCTATAGCTTCATCATAATATTTTGCTTTTCTCTCATCTGTCAAAGTCTTTACAGTCGCAATTTTACTATTATAAATATCATTAACAATATCAATAATATTCTTTTTCGTTCTATACATATTCAAATATCTTGCAAGCTGCTTTACCGAAAACACTCCCCTTTTGCTCTTAAAGTTAAAAAGATTATTTTCTGCCAATTGTAAAACATAGTACATTTGATCCCATGTAGGTAATTGGCTCCACTGGATATTTTGCAATATGCTTTTTGATTCCAAGCCACTAATTAATTTGTTATAAATATCGATTTGTCCATTTACATAAACGCCATTTTGTTTAATAATACTTAATAGATCAGCAGGAAGTGCATTAATATGATCATAACGATTTCTGACCTCTTGCTTTACCTCATTCTTTTTTATATTAATAAGTATTTCATCTGTCAATATTTCTGGATCTTGTTCATAAAATGGGATATCTATTACAATAGATTTCTGCACCGGAACATGACAAAAATTAAATATTCTTCCCACATAATGTTCCATCATCCTTCCAGAACGTCCCTTAATATTACTGTAGTCAAAAAAATCTATTTCATGTCCTCCCTTTTTTTCATCGAACAAAATTACGTTTTTAGCACTAGTATTAACCCCTTCAATTATTGTAGAAGTACAAAAAATACAGTTTAACCGTCCCTCATTAAAATACTTAATAATGGAAGCTCCTATATGCTTTTGTAAAGATCCATCATGTATGGCTACGCCGTATTGTAATTCCTTAGCTAAACTCCATTTCGGCGAAACATTGTTATTAATCCATTCTACTAATGGTAGTTGATTATTCTTTTCTCGTCCTATTCTTTGCATATATTCTAAATATACTTTGGCCATACGCCTTGCTCGTGTAGGAGTTGAGCAATAAATAAGCGTTTGTTCATTTCGCAACTTGTTTAATAGTTCACACAAAATTGTAATTTTTTCCTTATCAATCTGTTTATCGCTACTACTCCAGTTAATTAAATTACTCTTATCTATTACATTGCAATCTACTAAAGAAAAATCTGACTTATAAAATATTGCATCATATTTTTCTGCAAATCCATCTGTTATTCCATCAATATTTGGTCCCAAGAAGTAAAACTTGGGATGAAATTTATTTACCACCTTCAAAAACGCATTGTTTAAGGTATCTGCTCGGTCATCCTTTCTTCTAAGGCTCAATTTGTAGAATTCATCTATAATAAGAAAATCTATTTGAGGTAGAGGCTCATACTCCATTACCCTTTCCGCTGTTAGCAAAAAAAGATTTTTCTTATCTTCAGAATATGGTTGCGAAGTTCTCACTATGATTTTGTAATCATCGGCATATTTCTTCAATTTTAACCGAGTTTCATCTAACAATGCTAATGTTGGCTGTATGTTTTTATATTTTTTTGATGCTACAATTTCTTCTATAAGCAAACTTTTTCCAAAGCTTGTTGGTGCACTAGCAATTACATTTTTTCCTGACAAAAGATAATTAGAAATTTTCTTTTGCTCTTTATGTAGATATGTATTGTCTAAAAAATCTGACTGAAAATAACTCATTCGCACATCGTCTGCAAAAGACATACTTTTTAAATCAGAACTATTTTTTTGAATATATGGATAAAATCCTAACGTTTCAATCAAATCCGCCCACATTTCGTATAAATTGTTATCAACTTTTTCCCAATTACTCAGAACATGTATTACTATCTTTCTCGCGGATAATTCTGATTTCGCTGAATGCTGTGACAATAATTGTGTACAATATGAAACAATCTTAAAACTCTGTTCAAAAGAGATTCTTTTTACCTTTTCAATTTCTAATATAAGCTCTGTTGTTTTATCCATATTTCACCTCAAATATTCTGCATATGCCAAAGACGTTTATGCAAATTAATAACTAATTCATTTTTGTCATTTATAGGAAATAGCATGAGTATAATATTAACTCGGTCTCTTAGTGGCATTTTATTTTGTTTATCAAAATACTCTTTTAATTCTCTGATATTTAATTCGTGATAAGCTATTGCATTAGGATCATTCATATCAGAAAACTTTTTGTAAATATCATGCGTATAAGTACAAAGCATTGGTATGTTTACAATATTAAGTTTGTCGCTTAGCTTTGTACAATTCGTTATCGTATCAATCCACTTCTCTCTACCAGGTATCGAATTATTATCCAGATTCTTTTTAATTATTACAAACTGATCATTTAAATAATCTGTATTAATATGTTCATTCAAATCTTTCACTAATGCTTTTATTCCCTTTTTACTATCATCATAAAGCTTACTTTCACCAAGCCATAATATTTTTTCATTCATGGAAACATGTACCGCATCAAAGCCATGTGCAGGCACACTCGCACTATCTTTGAAATAAACTTTGGAAATTAATGGTATTGTATGCTTAAATTCCCTCAATATCAAATGCAACAACAACTCACCAAATTCTCCTCTTTTTGCTGTACTAGAACTTTTTAATTCATTGTATGCATTAATATCTTTATCTACACACCATTGTTTCATTAATTGAAAATCTTTAATTTTATAAATACAATGAGCCGCTTCTCTTAGCTTCTCAACAATATCATTTTGAGGAATATTTGAATCTTCATATTGTGCAAAAACATATTCTGGAATTGTATTGCATATGGCTTTGGTAAAATCATCCAAGCAATATTGGGGATTTCCTTCATCATCAATATCCATATCAACTAAAAAGGTGTTCAAATCATCTTCGTTAACTTTTAGTAATATTACATTCTTTTTATCAAAAATTCTGTTAACCATATTAAGCAGTACCTCCACAAAACCAAACAAAACACATACTAACATGTCCTTTTTATCGCTATCTCTACATATTATTATAATATGTTACCATAAAACCCTACATTTTACCAGCTAAATAAGGGCAATTCAATTATTTTCCAAAATGAAATTCAGTCTATTTTTATAACGTGTTTCACTATAATTGAGCATAGAAAAACAGGTGACATACAAACCGTGTACATCACCTGTTCCATGTTAATTTATTCAGTTGTTCTTACACAAACATCTGCTGTAACAGACCTTTTTTCAGTTCTTCCCACGCAGCTAATGTTGCTTTCTGCTTCTCGATTACTTCATCCAATGATGAAAGACAATCAGCAATTTTCTGCTGTTCTGCAAGGCAAGGAACTATAACAACATAGCCACCAACCAATTTTAAATTCAATCCACCTCTTGTACCATCACCAGATGAAATAAGTCGTAAATTATTATACTGTGTCTGTAAGTACTGATATAAATAATCATCACAAATATCATCGTTTGTTTCAATAGCACAAAGAGACTGATTTGTACAAAGAGGAACTCTTGTAATTGCTACCATTCCTCTTGTTTTTCCCTGTCCAGCCAATGCCATTACAACTGAATTTGGCTTCACCATCTTTGTACTACACTTATCAAATCCTAATTGTGATATTCTTTTTTCAGTATCATGAATTTGTCCATTATTTACCTCACCAGAACTCATCCATCGAATCGTACCTTCTTCCCAATATTCAGGAATTTTTGTACTTGGTGTTGCACCTGCAAAACATGTAGCAACATCATCAATCTTCTTTTCTGCCCACTCAGGAAAATCACTTCCATCGTCCGCTTTGAATCTTACTTCCTGATTGAACAGCTTCTGCATTACACCTTTTTTACGTTCTTCCCATGCAGATACAGTTTCCTTTTGTTTCTCAATCACTGTATCAATCGTTGATAAGAACTCTGCAATTTTCTGTTGTTCTGGAAGTGATGGTACATGAATATCAACAGACATATATGCATCATAACCAATATTGAGAAGTCCATCCATTCTTGCACCAGATGAAACCATTTTTTTCAACTGTCTATCCATACAAGATGTATTTAACGAATAATTCCAAAAAACCGAATCTCCATCAATCAACTTAAAAGTGTGATACACATATGGAACCCTTGCTTCGTCAGATTCACACAGTCTATAACACACTCCATATGGTTTTACTTTTGATGCTCCATGATTATATGCAAACTCATCACGTTTCAGCAACGTATACTTTTTTAAACTTTGACCTGCATTTTCTCTTGAATATTTATCTGATTGAAGAATAAAACCATTACCCTGAGAAATCATACGAACATCTGCATTTGAATTCGCATCTTTTCTCACAACCTTCTCTGTAATATCCCCCAGTTTCTTTTCTTCCCAATCTGGGAACTGACTTCCATCATCAGCTTTGAATCTCAATTTAGGTTCATTCATATTCATTCACCTCTTTCCATCAATTCCTTAAATTCAGTAGGTGTAATATTTTTATACACATTCACTACAAATTCTTTTTTCATCGGAAAAATAACCTCATTTTCACAGGCTGTATATTGATTATAACACCCCAAATATTCACTAAATTTATTCACATCAATTCCGGCACTATTTCCTGTATTTGCATGAATGATTGTATATTTTACGTCCAAATAAATATGATTGAATCCCGTTGTAAAATCATATGAACTACTCCAAGATGCAATCATGCCATGCCATTTGATAACCGGCATACGCTTATAAGGTTCACCATTTTTAGGATATACATATGCTTTATCCAACACTCTATAAATGTCACCGTGATATTCCCAATGTGATGAAAATTCTGCAGATTCATCATGCAAATTATATGTTGAAAATTTATCTCTCTCCCTTATCAAATTTCCTAATACACCGTCATAAAATCTAAGGCCTTCTTCATCATATCCTCCACTACACAATGGAATCTCTCTAAATTGTTCCATTGCAATAGAAATCATATATTTTTGATTTTCTAAAGAAAGTTGATTCAATGGATGCTTAAAATTACCATCAAATAACAGCATACATTCACCTACCTTTACAGTCCAAGCTGTCTCATAAAACTTTCAGCCTTATCAATCGCAGCTTTTGTCTCAGAATCCAGTGTCTTAATCTGAGCTTTTACAGCATCCAAGTCCACCGGTTCTTCTTCCTCGAATGTATCAACATATCTCGGAATATTCAGATTGTAGCCGTTCTCGATAATCTCACTCATATCTGCTTTATGAGCAAATTTATCTACGTCTACACGCTTTGCATACGCATCTACAATCTTATCAATATGTCCCTGTTCCAAGACATTCTGATTCTTTCCGGCCTTGAACTCTTTCGATGCATCAATGAACAGAATGTTTCCTGAATTGCCGTTTCTCTTGCTTTTCAGTACCAGTACGCACACCGGAATTCCCGTTCCATGAAACAGATTTGCAGGCAATCCGATAACTGCATCCAGTCTATTCAGGTCTTTGATAATATATTTTCTGATTGCTTCTTCTGCACCACTACGGAACAATACACCGTGTGGCAGCAACACAGCTACACGACCATCAGAATCATCCATGTGATAAATCATATGTTCTACAAAGGCAAGGTCAGCCTGTCCCTTCGGTGCCAGCTTTCCAGCTCCGCTGTATCGTGGGTCATCTTCAAATTTCTTATCAGCAGACCACTTCAAGCTATACGGTGGATTGCAGACCTGTACAGTCAGCTTCAAATCATCACCGTATTTATCATCTTTCAGCGTATCTCCTTTGTAGATGTCAAAATTCTGCCAGTCTACACCATGCATAATCATGTTCATTCTTGACAGGTTGTATGTTGTAGCATTCTTCTCCTGTCCATAGAAATGACCAACTTTATGTGTGGCCAAATGCTTCTGAACTTCTAACAGCATGGATGCAGAACCGCAGGTACAGTCACCGACGGTCTTTGCTTCGTCCAGCCCAAGGGATGCAAGTGTAGCACAAAGTCTACTCGGTCCGGCAGGTGTGAAGAACTCTCCCCCTTTCTTCCCGGCATCTGAAGCAAACAGACCAATCAGAATCATATATGCTGTACCCAATACATCAAACTGAGAATCCCGTAAATCAAAATCAATATCTGAGACCTTGACCATGACACGACCAATCATATCGGTACGGTCTGCCACCGTCTCTCCGAGACGTGCATCCTGTAAACGCATATCATTGAACAATCCATCAAATGCTTTGTTGGATTCATGCCCCATTGTAGAACCTACAAGATCATTGATTGCTTTTTCAAAATCTTCTACGCTGAACTTATCAGCATCATTCTCGAATTTTGTAATCTTACGAATCAGGTTACGGAACAGGTTTTCCGGCTTGATGACATATCCCAGTTTGGATAAAGACCAGTCTTCTACAACAGGTCTGTAATCATCATCCGCAAATGCTTCTTCATATGTCACACCGTCATTTTCAAGAATTTCTGCCATGTACATATCTGTACGTTCTGACAGATAACGATAGAAAATTACTCCAAGAATATAATTCTTGAACTCACTGGCATCCATCTGTCCTCGTAATTCATTGGCAATCGCCCAGAGCTTTTGAGAAAGCTCATTTGCCTGTGCCTGATATGTATTTGTATCTGCCATAATTATTCTCCCTCTGCTTTATATTTGTTATAGGTCTCTGTTACAAATGTCTTCACTGATTTTGTCAGCTTCGTCATTTTCAGAAGACCCAGCTTGTATGCTGTCAATCTCTTACGAATATCATCATCTGAAATCGTACCGTGGAATACATATTCCGTAAACAGTTCTGATACAATCATGTAATCAATCTTGTTATCAAACGCAAATTCTTCCATGTCAGCCTTCATCTGCTCTTTCTCGAATTGAGTAAATGCTTCCATGATATCTGCATCCTCTGGCAAATCATAGAATCTGGTCAAAATGAACTGTTTCATGACCTCTTTTTTGAGTCTTAACGATTCATTGTCAGAACGCTCAATCTCACGAAGAATCAAATCAACATCCTGCTGCTTTTCTTCCTCTGTCTTGTTTTGAGTATTCGCATTTTTCAGCAGATTCAGGATATACACGACATTGATACGGTCAGTACGGACAAGTTCAATATCGAAATCCACATCTACTGGTACAGGTACTTTCGGATTTGGATTGTGTGTCTGGTCTTTGTAATACAGATACCAGCTCTTAAATCCCTCGTATTCATTCTCATCCATCACAACCGCAAGGTCATCCCAGTCAAACTTAGAAAATGTCTTCAAAGTGGCAAGGGTCTTTGCCATTGAACGGAACGCAATGATAAACATACGGATTTCATCTTCTGACTTGAGCTGACCAGCTGCATCCACATCCGCTGTAATCTTTCTCAGCACAGGTTCCTGATTTACCCACTGATTCAGATAATACTCATAATTTTCAAGCAGATATTCATTCGGGTCTCCATCCCCGGAGAATAATGTCAGAGCATCATCCTGCCACTGCTTGATATTTCTGTATGATACAATTTGTCCGAACTGCTTTGTTACCTTGTCTACACGGTTTGTACGGCTATATGCCTGTACAAGTGAGTGCCAGATAAGATTCTTGTCCAGATACAGTGTATTCAATGGCTTTGCATCGAATCCGGTCAGGAACATATTGACTACTAAGAGAATATCGACCTGCGGTAAATCCTTCTGTTTCAATCTCTTTGCAATATCTTTTCTGTATGCATCAAATGTATCAATCGTAAATGCTGTATTGTATAAATCACCATAATCTTTCATACAACGCTCAAGAAGTTCCTGTGAATGTTCGTCTGCACCATCATCCATATCTTCATTTGCCTGATAGGAAAAGATTGCAGCCACTTTCAGCTTCTTATCATCTGGTTCCGCATCATTCAGCTTCTTGAACTCGTCATAATACTTTCCGAGGGTTTGAATCTTATCCACTGCGAACAGTGCTGTATAAATATCTTTTCCCTGTGGATGCACATGCTGTTCATGATGCTCAAAGATATGCTTTGCAATGCCAGCAATACGCTCATCATCATGGTACAGAGGTTCCATGTCGATTTTATGACGCTTGCAGTATTCCGGGTCATCCAGCTGTTCCGGGTCAATACCCTTTACAGCAAGATTCCTTGCAAAGATGGTACGCTGATACTCTACTGAGAATCTAAGCACGTTACCGTCTGCAATCGCATCCTTAATCATGTATTTATGCAAGCATGAATCCAGCTTATCTCCTGCATGGAAAATATCAGCTGTGGTACGTCCATCCGCACCCTTATTTTTCTCAAAAATCGGTGTTCCAGTGAATCCGATGTAATTTGCTCTTTCAAAATGCTTTTCAATCTGACCATGCATCTTTCCAAACTGAGAACGATGGCACTCATCAATGATAAATACAACCTTCTTATCCTTGTATGCATCCATTACAGTTGCATATTTCGGATTCTTAACAGCATTTGCCATCTTCTGAATCGTTGTGACAATCATCTTTTTCTCGGATGATTTCAGCATGCTGATCAGTACAGCAGTGCTGTCCGTATTGTCTACACAGTCTTTTTCAAAACTGTTATATTCATCAACGGTCTGGTCATCCAGGTCTTTTCTGTCAATCAGGAATACGACCAAATCTACCATTGATTCATCACGCAAAAGCTGTGCCAGCTTGAATGATGTCAGCGTCTTTCCTGAACCAGTACAGGCAAATACATAACCATCCTGATTTACTTCCAGTACACGCTTCTTTGCAGCCTTTACAGCGTAAATCTGATATGGTCTCATGACCATCAATACAGGCTCCGTGGTCTTAATGACCATGTATTTATCCATCATCTCTGTAATAGCTGATTTGCGGAAAAATTCACCTGTGAATGTGTTCAGGTCATTGATACGTGTATTCTTTTCATCTGTCCAGAAGAATACAAGAGATTTCAAGATTGGATTATACTGACCATCTATCATCTCATTTTCATTACAGAAATACTTCGTCTGTACAGAATTGCTGACCACAAACAGCTGCAAATATCTGAAAATACCCTTGAAAGAAAACTTTCTGTATCTGTTAATCTGGTTAATTGCTTCGTTGATTTCCACGCCGGGGCGTTTCAATTCAATCTGTACAAGCGGTAAACCGTTGATAAGGACGGTCACATCATAACGATTCTTATACACTACATCGTCTTTATGTGCCTTGTCCATTGTGATCTGATGTGTTACCTGATAGATATTTCTATCTGTATCGCCAGAGAAGAAATCAATATACACTGATTCTCCATTATCCAGCTGTAACACATATTTATCACGAAGAATCTTTGCTGATTCATACACAGAATGATTATCTACATGAATCATAATGCGGTTGAACTCAGCATCTGAAAATGATGCATCATGTCCCTTTTCTGCCAGCTTCTTTGCATTGAACTTTGCAAGCTGTTCACGGAAATTGGCAAGCACATCATCATAATTATCTAATTTTATGAATTTGTATCCGATACCTTCTAAGCGGTCTATTAAAATATCTTCAACTTCGTATTCAGAAATGTGTGGCATATTGATAATACCTCCTCTCTGCTAAACAGCATATTATATACTTCCATCATCATTCTATGAAATCTTAGTTATTATATTTACCCCTTCCGCTCCAACAAACATGCAGTCTCAACGGTACTTTCGTTGTCCCAACAAAGTTCCTGTATTTCCCTGTCTCCAAAATACACCGGAAAACGGAACTTTATGTGCTTCAGGAATCTGCCATCCGGCTGCTCCTGCTCATAAATGTCCACCTGTTCTACAAAGCTGTTA
>ERZ832317.3267-NODE-3267-length-17206-cov-3.306513_pt1 | contig 17206 bp, 10 predicted proteins | sample MGYA00519695_ERZ832317 | MGnify/ENA primary metagenome ERZ832317 (study PRJEB31850, sample SAMEA3708726) | human gut metagenome | biome: human gut; feature: human-associated habitat; material: faeces | place: China | collected 2014 ...
AAGCCCCCTTTCTTCTGCTTTCTGCTTTGTTTTTGTTATCAGTGTATCCTGTAATCCTGAATCTTCTGTCTGGTTCTGTCTCTTCTGATTCATACAGAAGTCTTTTAGTATTGCCTGTATACATATATTCTTTCACAAGCTCTTTGACTGACAAATAGCCCTGATACTTGTAAAAGCCTATGAATATGACTGGTGCAGCTACAGGAACTGCACAATATATTGCTATCGTTATCGGTATCTTAAACCCAAGCACAAGCCCGGCAACCACTGCACCTGCACATAGAAAACCTTCTGCAATATGTACAATATCTGTCATAGAAAAGCCTTTCCAGAAATCGTTTTTATACTCTTTCAGGAAATCCTTATTTATGTTAATTTTCATCTGCTTTCATTCCTTTCTGTGTGACGGAATCCGTCACAATAATTATCTTAAATCAAATGCCCTCTTTAAGAAGTTGTCGCTTGATTTTACTGCGGTTGCCATAAACGGCATGAATATAAGTGATAATATCACCGCCACGGCTCCGTCAAACCATGAAGCTAAAAGACCTGTATTACACATGCCTGTAAGACCTGCATTAAGTCCGGCGCACAGCTGCATTACAAGTGCTATTATTATTATCTGCAGCGCATTAGTAAGAAAGCTTTTAAACCACGCTATAGCTGAATTTTCAAGTCCTCTTCCTCCTGCAAGTGTAGAAAGCGCAAGAGGAGCAACAGCCATCAGCATGAACAGATTTAAGAATCTTCCAAGTATCTCAATAAGAACAGTGATTGAGCATACACCTGATATGATAAGATATATAGGCGCAAGCATCAGCATTGCCAGTCTGAATCCGGCATCATAATCACCGCCTATTACAGTAGGTACTCCCTTTGGAAGCAGCACCTTGGTTGTTGTGATTGCAAAGCCGGTAAATTCCTGCATTATATCAAGGCAGTTTGTCATAAGGATATTGGCAATGACTAGCTTTATGAAAAGCTCAATCCATGCTTCCATTGTTATTCCTTCCTTCAGGTTGCTTGCCTGCCGGCAGAATCCTACAAGAGTGAATATGTTAAGGAACGCTGCACCCATAGAAAGGAACAGCGGAAATGCTGTATTCTTAACATAATCCCATGCTCCAATGTTTCCCTCCAGCCCAAGAAGCTGCATGAACGCATTAGCTGCTGGCGTAGTAAACGAACTCACATTTTTACCCATGAGCGTATATACTATTCCCATAACAAAATTCCATAGTTCCTGTGCTATTGTGTAAATAGAACCACCTGATAAAAGGTCTATAACCCATTGTGGAGCTGCCAACGCTACCGGATTAATTAATATGTTCATTGGTTCTCCTTTCTAAGAGAGGCAGATGCCGCTAAACACCTGCCTCTCTTAATCATTATTTCTGTAAAACATATGTGCATTGCTTACGATCGTAAACAGCAATACACTTTTCTATCCGATAATTGCACTTACAAGCTGTGGTGCAAGTGTCATTACAAGACCACCGCCTACTCTCTTGAATCCCATAGCCTGCATTGTTCCTTCCTGTGACTGCATTGATACTCCCACTTCAAAGAATGCCCATAAAAGGATTATTGCACCGATTGAGCTTACCATTGCAGTAACGATTGCTATAAGATTACTAAATGCTCCTGTAACAATGGCTGCACCATCCTGTGCGCCATCATCTGCAAGAACCCTGAGCTGTGGTACAAATATAATTACGCTTACCAGTGCAGCCAGTATTAAAAACTGTACTGCCTTCTTCTGTGTTTCATTAAGTTTAATTTTCTGTGTTTTCATTTAATCATCCTTTCTGCCTTACGGCTTGACGGTACTAAAAAAGAGCCTGTACCTTTCCGGTATCAGACCCTTTAATGCATCCTGTGACGGATTCCGTCACATTTTAATTATTATTATCCTATCTGTCCCTGCCTACATACCTGCCGACAAGGAATACTCCTATTCCTGCAACTACAAGAAACATAACGAAAAATATCATTCCAAACCATCTCTTTAATACTGCCGGATTGATACCAACTATGACTCTTGATAATACAAGACACAACACAAGTGCTATGATAACTACTCCTATTAATGCTAATACTTTGACCGGACTTAATCCTCTTCTCATAATGTTTTACCTCGTTTCTTTTAATTTACTCTATTGTTGCTCCTGTGACATATCCGTTATCCATTGTCACGGATATTCTTCTGTCACCAAACATGTACTGTATTATTCCTGTTCCTGTATCAGACCTGTAATCAGTCTGTACCTCCCTGTCTGCATTTTTAAAGGCTTCCTTTAATGCAGCATAATCTGTTCTGGCAGACAGCCCCATAAAGGTTGAACCTTCCTTTAGTTCTGCAGCAAGTGCATAGCAGTCAGATGTATTTCCTGCCTTGGCGTTGTATTTAACCATTATCGTACTCTTATATGCATCCGTATACATATCAAGCGTTGTTGTCTCGCTTGACAGTGTATTGCTTACATATATGTATCCAAGGTCTTTTATTGCCGCTGCACTGACAGGATATTTAAAGGTATTTCCATTCAGTTCAAATGTAAATGTTTTACTGTTCTTATCATAAGAATAGCTTTTTACAGGCTCTGTCTTTTTTACCGGACTTGTCTGCTGTGCTGTACCTGATGATGCATTAGCTGATGTTGTTTGGGCTGCACTGCTTTCTACCGCTTTTGTCTCTTCCACCGCTGCCTCTGTCACCTTTTCTGTATGCTTCTTAGGCAGTGTGATTTTTCCACCAAAAGAAAAATATAAGATTACTCCGGCAGTAATAATAATCACCAGTGAAAGAATCAGATTAATCACAAAACCTGCTTTTGCAAAGTTTTTCTTATTCTCGTTCTTCTCACGCTTTTTAGCCGCAAAAAAGATAAAACCGGCTACCGGAATGGCAGACATTAACGAATATATATACCAGCCCTTCTTAGGTACTGCCTGCTTATTCTCTGCTCTCATTTCGGCAACTATCTGTGCAAGCTGCTTCTCTTCCTTTGCCTTTGTATTTTCAAGATGCATGTCAGGAGTAAGGCTTTCAGTAACACCATCATCCTTACTGCCATCATTGTCCTGTGTGACGGAATCCGTCACATTTTCATCTTGTGCTTCTGCTTTTTCCAGCTTTAATATGCCGGAATTGCTTCTCTGCTTCATGTTGTTACCACAGTTACTGCAAAACATTGCTTCTTCCGGATTTTCTGTACCGCATTTATTACAAAACATCGCACATCTCCTTTCTACATGCATATTCCATGTTCAATATCTGGCTCTTCCAGTTCTTCATCCACTTCCTCCGATATATCATCCGTGACGGTTTCCGTCACATTTTTAGTTTCTGCAGTCTGCTTCTGTTCTGACAGAATCGCATCTGTAGCAGATAACACATCTTTCATTGTCTCTATGTTTTCTGCCATTTTCTTATCGTCAGGAAGTAATACAAGGTCTTCTACCGGAATATCAGCCACACTCTTATAGTATTCCTCAATGCCTGATGTCTGTTCTATGTAGCCATATTCAGAATAAAGACCGCCCCTGTTTATTGCTTCATCTCTTCCATATGCCTCATAGTCAATATAATCCTGCAGCCATTCAGGAACTTTCCTCTCATCATCATTGATGAGCTTCATTCCAAAATCTTCATCATTTTTTACATTCTCATAGAGTGTAAATTTATCAAGATTATCTGTAAGGTTAATGAGCTGGTCTATGCTTGTACCAAATATATCTGCCGCAGCCTGAAACTGGCTCTGCATGTTATCATCTATCTCATCTATCTTCTTTGCCAGATAGTTAAGCTGGTTGATATTCTCATATTCGCCAAGATTAAGCTGTACCAGCTCCGGTAAGTTATAGTCATAATCTGTTATGAATATTTCTTCATAAACTGTTCCATCAGCCCGCTTGTCACCTATTCCGATACGCTTCATAGTTTCCTGCAGCTTTTCTTTGGTAGTAGGAAAATCCACCCACTCACCTTCCGTTCTGCCCTCTGTGTATTTTCCAAGATTAGTGATATATGCACTAAACGGAACTTCTGCATTATTTCGATACTGCATATGCTCTCCTTTCTAAAAATGGCAGATGCGATTAAGCACCTGCCATGAATGTGTGATATATTTTAATCCTTATAATGAAGGATATTGTGACGGATTCCGTCACATTTTAATTATGATTTCTGCTCTTTTTTATCATTACAAGGCTTACCATGACCGCAAGTGATATAAGTGCAATCAGTGCATATATATATGCATTTGATGTATCGCCTGTTTTTACTATCTCAACAGTCTGGTTTACATCATTGATATCTGCATGTCCTATAACTTTGACATTATTCTCATACAGATTCTCAAAGACAACTATTGTATTTCCGGCAAGCAGTGAACTGTCGAAAGTAAATGTTACATCTACGCTTCCATCTGCTTTTTCTGCTGTAAATTCAGCATAACCTGTAATCTCGTTTCCGTCCTTATCCAGGAACTTCTCGCCTGTCTCCTGATTCATAAGAATACCTTTAACCTCATATGTCTTTCCGGCTATAAGATTCTTATAATCAACAACATCCTTAAGTATTACACTTCCTTTTTCCGTAATGCTCTTTGCACTGTCAATAGTTGCAGTAGTGTGTATTTCAGGGAAATGTACACTCTGTCCCTCATCCTTAATATCAGCATGTGAAGCAACCTTAATTTTTTCATTAAAAAGGTCTTCAAACACTACAGTTGTCTTTCCGGCAAGTAATGAGCTGTCGAAAGTAAATTCAATGCCAATGCTTCCGTCTTTGCTTTCTGCAGTAAATTCCTTTTCAGATGTAATCGCATTTCCATTCTTATCAAGAAGCTTTTCTCCTGTTTCCTGGTTCATAAGAACACCGAATACCTTATACTTTTCTCCAACGGTAAGATTGCTGTAATCAACTTTATCTGTTATTGTGGTCTTTTCATTAACCACACCTGTATGTGTTCCTGTGTTCTTATCTGTTGCTGTTGTATGAATTTCAGGGAAATTAACTGTCTGTCCTTCATCTGTAATATCAGCATGTGAAACCACCTTTTTATCTCCGCTGTACAGGTCTTCATATACTACAACCGATTTACCGGTAAGCAGTGAACTGTCAAATGTAAATGTTACATCTACACTTCCATCTGCTTTTTCTGCCTTAAATAAAGTCTTGGATGTAACGGTATTTCCATTCTTATCAAGAAGCTTCTCTCCTGTAGTCTTATCCATAAGAACACCTGATATCTCATATGCTTCTCCAGGAACAAGATTCTTGTAATCAACCTTATCTATAATTGTTGTCTTTGAGTCAGGAGCTGCAGTATGTGTCTTAGTAGCAGCGTCTGTTGCTGTGGTGTGGATTTCAGGGTAATGTACTGTCTGTCCTTCGTCCTTTATGTCTGTATGGAAAGCAACCCTGACATTCTCATTATAAAGGTCTTCAAATGCAACAACCGATTTACCGGTAAGCAGTGAACTGTCAAATGTAAAAGCAAGTTCGACTGTTCCATCTGACTTTTCAGCCTTGAATGTTGTCTTGGCTGTTATCTTTTCCCCAGACTTATCAAGAAGTGCTTCCCCGGTTTCCTGATTCATGAGAACTCCGGATACCTCATATGTATTTCCAACAATAAGGTTCTTATATTCAACCTTATCTGTTACAGTTGTCTGCTCATCAACAGCTCCTGTATGTGTATGTGAAGCTTTATCTGTTGCTGTGGTGTGGATTTCAGGATAATACACTGTCTGCTCTGTATCATCAATATCTGCATGTGTATATATCATCTTTCCATCCTGGAACATGTTTTCATATGCCACAAGTGTCTTTCCGGCAAGCTCTGCCTCAAAACTGAATGTTACTGTAACTGTCTGCTTTACTCCTGTTGCCTTAAATGTGACGGAATCCGTCACATCATTTCCATTGATATCCTTAAGTGTCTTTCCGGTATCCTTATCTGTTAATGCTCCCTTTAGTGTATAAGTCTTTCCCGGAAAAAGATTGTCGCACTCAACATGATCGTAAACAACATATTTATTGTCAGCACTCAAAGCACCCTGATGTGTGCCTGTTGCTGCATCTGTTGCCTGTGTTCTTACAATCTCTGTATGGTCGTCCTCAAAGAAATATGAAAATGTCTGCATCTTTGTAGTCTGTGACTTATATGCTGCATCTATTGTCTTTGATTCAAACCTGTTTCCATAGCCTGTAGGAGAATCTATCTCTTTTACAATGTAATGGCCTAATGGAAGGTCCGAAACAAATACGGCTTTTCCTAATGCATTGGTGGTCTGTCTCTCAATCATTGCACCCTTCTTAATTATTACAGTGCCGTCATGATTAACAATATCCTCATCTGCATAAAGGGCAAATACTGTATTAAGAAGAGGGTTCATTGTTGCAGCATCTGTCTTGTTTGCATCCACTGCAATCTTCTGTCTTTCATCTTCTACAGTCTTGGAATCCTTAACAATATCCACTGTTTGTCCTGCATATGTAAATGTAACATCTACCGGGTCTGTATCAATAACAAAGCCTGCAGGTGCTTTTGTCTCTGTTAATACATAGCTTCCTAATGGAAGGTTATCTATTACAGAGTTTCCGTCAGCTCCTGTAGTAAATTCTGCTACTACATCACCAGCCCTGTAAGCATATCCGTTATTATCTGCTGTCTTTATGTCTTCCTTTGCAGTAAGGGTAAATGATGCACCCGGAATATTGGCTTTCTTATAGACAAAGTGATTATTACTGTCTGCTGTTGTGGCATCCCACTTATCAAGCACCTCACCAACCTTGGTAACTGTAAGCTGTCCTGTTACTGCCTTATCTGCCTTTTCAACCACAACAATTTCAGCTCCGCCATCTTCTGTATATGTATTTTCAGATACAGTAAATGATACCGGAGTTGAATCAAGTACATATCCTTCCGGCGCTTTAGTCTCTACAAGGGTATAATTACCCTTAAGAAGCTTTTCCAGTGTATATACACAGCCGTTTTCATTCGTTGTGAAGCTGTCAAAGGTCTGTACTCCGGCTGATGTCATTGTCTTAAATGATACCTTCGAGCCGTTCTCGTCATACAGTTCAAAGGTTGCACCTGCTACATTTACTGTGTTGCCAGTATCAGCGTCCTTTTTTACCATCTTAAGATAAAATTCTATCGGAGTATTTTCAAGAATCTTATGGTAATTGGCATTATTATCACTGATTGTCACATCAATATCATCAATAAAGTAATACTTGTTATTACCTTTCGTCTGATGAATTGTGTATGTACCATATGGAAGACGCTTTGTTATAGCATATCCATTGGCATCTGTTGTGATTGTCTGTCTTGAATCTTCCGGTGATGCATCATAGCTTCCTGCAGATTTAAGATAAATCTGAAACTCTGCATCAGGTTCAGAAGTCTTTACAGCATTACTACCACCTAAGAACTTCTGGATGCTTATTGTTCCTTCATATGGAGTCTCCTGTGCTGCCTTATCATCTGTTGGAAGGTTTGTCGTTACCACAATATTTGTATCCAATTTTGTTTGTGCTATGTATATAGTATCATTAATCAGATATCCTTCTGGTGCTTTACTTTCTTGAATAGTAATTGTTCCTAATGGTAAAGTGTATCTTCCTGCAGTGTTGACAATCAGACCATCACTACCGCTTACAAGATAATCTGATGTAAGTCTTATTCTACCATTCGCATCAGTCTTAAATACCCATTTATACTTAGCTGTACTTCCTGTCTGTGCCGGGTCTGTATCTGATAAAGTATCATAATACTTTACTGTGTACTCCGCCCCTTCCAGTCTTGTGTTACCAGAGCCATGTCCGTCTGCTGTTCTTTTTGATAATAAAAGTGTTATAGGGTCATTGCCCGGCATATCTGTTATTGTTTCAGTGTAGCTGTCTTCTGAATCCAGTGTTATTGAACGCACCTCATCATTTATAAGGAAGCCCTTTGGTGCTTTTGTTTCCTTGAAGTAAAGTGTTACACTTTCACCTTCCCTGAATGTTGTGCTGTAATAACCTGTATATCCGTCTTCGCCTGTCGTAAGTGTATCAAGCAAATCTGTACAGCCTGAATCTGAATATACGGATATTTCAGCTCCTGCAAGACTGTAGCAGCTGTTACCATCTGATATGGATGGCATTGCTGATTCCTTGTGGAATCTTACACTTCCGGTAAATTCTTTAACTGGAGTATCATTATATATTCCAAGACTCTGATTATCACTGGAATCGTTTGAAAGATATGTAAGACTGCACTCGTATCCTACTGATGAAGGACTTATATTGGATGCTATGTTAAGAAGCTCCTGGCACAATTCCCAGCCAAGTTTCCCTTCTCCATCACCCAAGAATGTACCATTGCCATTTAAAGGTGTATTCCAGTCATCCTGTCCGTTTGCAAGGGCAATTGTGTGATGGGCTATAATCCATCTTAATTCATAAGGATAATCTTTAAGCACACCCCAGTCTTCATCATCCCATCCAGCTCCTACAGCCCAGAACATTGCTCTTGCTTCTATATCATCTGTTCCATACTCTGTTGTTGCTGTAAATGTTTCGCTCTCCCTTGGTGTATCCTTATGTGGTTCAATACATATAGCCTCATACTCATTCCCATAATCGTCCTGTACAGTAAAATGGTATGTCTTCCAGTGTCCCATGGAATCATCATAGCCAGAAAACACATCATCATACCATTTTTCTTCTCCAAGACTTATAAGAGTATAATTAGACCCTTCTGCTTTTGCAGTAATAGGGGTTATACATGTCAGCACCGTTGTTATTATCATAAGTGCCGACATCAGACCTGACATTACTTTTTCAAGCAATGCATGTCTTTTCCTCTTTCCCTTTTTCATTATAATGTTCCTTTCCGTGACGGATTCCGTCACATGTGCGTTAGTTACTCTTTTACCTTTATTACTCTGGCGGGTCTCTTACACTTTTCATATCTGTTTCCTTTCCTGATTTTTTTGCAACAAAAAAGGAAACCCCTACCGGAATATATCCGGTAAAGATTTCCTTAAGATTTATAATGCAAGTTAAAAACTTGTCTCATTATATGTGACGGATTCCGTCACAATTATTTAATTGTTATTTAGTTGCTCCACATGAACATGTGTAACCTGTAATTACTGTCTCATCATATGCTGCAGTATCTTCTACCCATTGCTTTTCTTTTATATCCTCTTCGTGAGTCTCTGCTTCATGATGGATTGTGTCTACTTGAACTTTTTCTATCAAAAATTCATATGAACCATGAGAATAGTCCCCCTCATCCATCATATTATCACTATGAGTACACCATTCATCAAATGAATCAAACACAGCTCCGCATTTTATACATCTAGTCTTATCTGTTACAACATATTCATACACTGGTTCATCCCAAGCTTCCTTGTCAACCACAGTTCTTGTTCCTACAACAACATCTGTATAATGGCCTGTTGCTTCATGGTGTACAGTAGTTGTGACCGGATTCCATGTATGCGTATGCTCCGGTGTTGATGGTGTGGCATCAGATGTACTGCTGTTGCCTGTATTATCCTGTTTATTATCAGGAGCTGGGGTTTCTGCAGTATTGCCAGTATTATTTCCTTCTGCTGGCTTTGTGACATCTGTTGTATTATCGTTCTTTCCGGTATCAGTACCACCTGATTCCTGCTTATTGTCAGAAGTATCATTTTTAACTACCTCTGTGGTTGTATCCTTTATCTCGTCAACTGTGACAGTTTCCTTGTTCTCATTGCTTACCTCTGTCTCCTGTCCGTTATCTGCTACAACCTTTGCTGTTCCAGCAACCGCAGCCTCCTTAACCTTAAAGCTTCCGTCCCCGGTCTTTTCTGCCGTTCCTGTTACTTTTACGACATTACCAGCTGAATCCTTTCCCTCGAATACCATTTCCCCGGCTTCATTGATTGTTGCGTCTCCGGTAAGTGTTACGGTATTGCCATCTGCATCCTTTACCTGCATCTGCATATCTTTAGCCTTTGCCACAGTTGCAGTCTCTGTTGACTGCTCGATATTCGCAGCCGCTTTATTACTTGCCGTATCTTTCTTTGCACCACCACAAGCTGTTACTGTAAGAAGTGACACTGCCATAAGTGCTGTTATCATATATTTTCTAATCCTATCTATCCTAATCATGCCGGTTCTCCTTTCCTGACTGGTTGAACGATACACTATTTTCTGTGACGGAATCCGTCACAATTAAGCCATCACATATACACTATCCTCTTAATGATATTGTAACATATTTTGCGCATTAGTGTAGCTTTATTCTGATTTTTTATACATTTTTTACCGCATTGCGTCAGTTACTTCTTACGCACATGAGCCTGTCTGGAAACCGTTGTCACCATACCTGTCAAAGCTGCTGATAAAACAAAAAGCCATATATACATCCCGGCAGTCATGTCATCACCTGTCTTAACTGTCTCTTCCGCTTCTTCTGTTTCCTCTGCTTCTTCAATGTCTTCCGGCTCTTTGTTTACATATGATTCACCTGCAAGCTTATACTCTGAATACAGCTTAATGGTTACATTATCTGTTCCTGTGAATCTGCCTGTAAGCTGGTATTCTGTATCAGGAAGCCATTTATCAAAACTCCATGTCTGTATCTTCTCACCGTCTGCAGTAGTTATATGGATAACAATGTCTTCCGGTATATAACTGCTCATCTTTATATCTTCATTATAATCCGTAACCACAGTTTCACACGGAGCTGTATCATACACACCTTTTTCAAGGTCTACAACAGTGTAGTATTCCAGTGTAAGCTTTGTTGTATATGTTATGCTTTCTGTATATGCAGCATATACATTCATATTTCCGGTTATGTCTTTAAGAACTGCCGCTGTATCTGTAATGGCATCTCTCCATTCAAGAAATGTATATGCCGTTCTTGATGTATCAGTTACAAAGTCTTTCCTGTCCGGTACTGCAGGAGCTGCGGAATCCTGTCCTTCTACTACCATGTCACTCTTTATAAGTGTTGTACGGTCATATGAGTAATAATTAACACAGAAGACATCCTTTACGGTGACTGCCTCCTCTGTATGCTTTGTGATGCCATTGTCAGTAAAGCTTATATCCATGCTTATGTCATCAGGCATAAGCTTCTTTTCTGTATCAACACTGTACGCTGCATTTTCCTGTACAGTGTATGTTATACGACCTGAACGGTATGTATTCTTATATACAGCATCAACAACAAGACCTTTCTTATCAAAGCATTCCCCCTTGATATAATTAAGCCTGTCTGCATGTCTGGCAATGCTTATGTGGTCTAATTCTGTACTTACTATCTCATCTGACACGGTTATTCCCACATCCGCTGTTCTTGTTATTCCATTATCAGTCTTGCTTACGGTTACAAATGTATCTGTAAGCTTAAGCTCTGTTTCAGTATCTACATCGTATGATGTGTTATATTCTGTCCTGTATGTCACATGTCCGTCATTCCATGTCTGCTTATAGACTGCATCCACAACAAGACCTTTCTTATCGAAGCTGTCTTTTACGATATAGGCGGTCTTATCCGGCTGTCTTGCTATCTGTATGCTGTCAAGCTCCTCTGTGCTTATATATGATTCATCTGCAAGCTTATACCCTGCATACAGCTTGACTGTTACATTATCTGTTCCGGTGAATCTGCCTGTAAGCTGGTATTCTGTATCAGGAAGCCATTTATCAAAGCTCCATGTCTGCGTATTGTCAAAGCCAGCTGCTGTGGCTGTATGTATAACAATGTCTTCCGGTATATAACTGCTCGTCTTTATTTCTTCATTATAATCCGTAACCACTGTCTCATACGGAACTGTATCATACACGCCTTTTTCAAGGTCTGCAATGGTGTAGTATTCCAGTGTAAGCTTTGTTGTATAAGTTACGCTTTCTGTGTATGCAGCATATACATCCATATCTCTGTCAACCGCATCAAGCCCAGCCGGACTGTCTGTTAAGCAGTCTCTCCATTCAAAAAAGGCGTATGAAATAACTGATGTATCAGTTACCGTATCACTTCTCTTAGGAGATTCTGGAAGTGTAACAGCTCCCTCTGGCAGCACTTCTTCTGAATACAGAACAGTGCTTTTATCATAATCATAGAACCTTACCGTATATTTTACCGGAGAATATCTTACAGACAGATTTACAAATGATATCAGTTCATCATCCCCTGTCTGCTCCGGTGTATAAGATACTGTTATATCAGGATATTGTGTATACTTATCCGTAAGAATATTGCTTGTATATGAGCCTGTCGTGCCTGCTGTACCGGCAAGCCTGCTTATATCATCATACAGGCTGTTATCCGGCAGATATACTTTCAGTTCTGAATTTCCTGCTCCGCCATTATCCTCCGGTATCGCTGTCTCCCAGAATACAGGCTTTGATTCAGTTGTCCTTATTTTATATCCGTCTGCCTTTGCACCACGATTCTCACATTTAACAGTTACCGTATAACCAGCGTCCTTATACACTTCTTTTATGTCTTCTGCTATCTCTTTTATAAGATTCAGTGAATTGAAGTCTGTATCATTGGTTAAAAAAACTGTAGGCATCTGTTTGAGCATTGACATTTTATCTATAAGCTGCTGATGAGCATTTTCATCTGTCAGAATCATGTCATTAAGTACCGTTTTACCGCTTACGGTCTTACTGGTAATCCCGGAATTATTCACATAATACCTGCGGGCCTCATCTGAACTGCTTGTTACTGTTAATTCATATGATATATTTTTACCGTAGCTTCCCCAGTTGTCATAAGGAAAACCAGGCTGGTTATCTATACTGTCCATCTGTGGCAGATATATTTCAGCTTTGATTTTCTTTAATCCTCTGAAAGCGTCAATCAGTCCTTCTGATATGTAATAATTATTTATATCCGCCTGCTGTAAGTCACTAATGCCTCTTATAACGATTGGATTATCACCATATACTTTTTCAGCCGACCTGCAGCCCATGAACATTCTCACTCCCGCAATAACCGTATCAGGTATGGCTGGAAGCTCTGTCATGGCATAACAGTTATAAAAAGTGTAATAAAGATTATAAAGCTCTGTCTCCGGATATATGATAGGACAAAGCTCCATTGCGTTGCACTTTTCAAATGTTTCCATAAGATTCTTACATGTTTTAGGAATGACGAGCCTTTTTGAAGGATTAAATTTAGTGTCATTTCTGAAAGCCGAGTTCATGTTAATTACTCCGTCAGGAATCTGCGGAATATCGACCAGGGATTTGCAGCCCTGAAAAATCTTTCCCATATCCTTAAGTTTTGATGGGAGGTTTGTAATACTTACAAGTTTTTTACAATCCCTGAATGTATTTTCCATCTTCACTACATCATCAGGAATGTTTTCTACTTTTTCAAGAGAAGTGCATCCGGCAAACATGGCTTTCATGTTCTGACCTTCAACTGTCTCTACTGTACTGTTGCCATACATATCAAGCACCCCTGGTTCGTCAAGTGCATTGTATACAGTAGAGTCAGCTATTGACTTTATACTGCCATCTACGCTGCTGTAATCGTTAAGGGTATCTGCACACACTACAATATCTTTGGATGTATCACTGCCAATTTTAACCCCATCAAGAAACTTTACTGATTTTATCTTTGTATTATTTACAAACGGTCCATCTGCATCATATACTTCTGAATTTTCCCAGTCATCTGTATCATAATCTCCGTCATTATAATATTCCGTTTTGTACTGCGTAATCTTCATATGGGTATTATAGACTGTTCCTGCAATGGAATATTGGGGATAAAGAACGATATCCTTATTAGTTCCTATGTACTTACCCAGTATTACCGTATCACCTGATATTTCATATTCCCATTCTGCTGCTGAAAGTTCTGGTATCTCCAATGCTCTGTAGTCTTTCTTTACTGTTCCCTTTACTTCAAGCTGAATGTTGTAGGCTACATTATATGCATAGTTGCTTGCAGCATATAAGAGAGTGATTATATCTCCATTTTTATATGTCATTTCTTCCTTATCCTCATCGTCAACAAAGGTAACATCAAGCGTACAGCCATTTGTATCCCTTATATCATTGACATTAAGAACTATGCATTGTTCATCCTGTATTCCTGTGACCAGCAGTTTTGCTGTTCCTTCATATCTTCCGGTTGCAGTATTATACTTTAATACTGCATCTTCTGATATCTTTGTCAGTATATTCTCCTTTTTCGCATCATCAGCTCTTGATACTGTAGTCATCACTCCTGACGGAAAACAGCTTATTATAAGAATTGCAGTAACCAGAGCTGCTGTTATTCTTCTTTTCATAAATTATATTATATATTTCATGTCTTATCTGCATGCCATTAACATAAAATATATCTTTCCCCTTTCTTGTATTTTGTCTTTATACTGCCTTAAACAATCTGTTCATGGTGGGTCTCTTACGCTTCTCATGGCTGTTCTCCTTCCTGTTTTTTGCAACAAAAAAGGAAACCTCTGCCGGCATATATCCGGTAAAGATTTCCTTAAGATTTATTATTCAATTGGTTCTTGTCATATTAAAATACATGTGACGGATTCCGTCACAAAGAAAGACCGAAGCAGTGTTGCGAGGACTGCTTCGGCGAGCTGAATTACTATTCCGACAATTAACAACCAACTCGGAAACAAGAAGTCATTTCTTACACTTCTTGCAAGTATAGAATACCACATCTAATTAGTCCAATCTAGTCCAGTTTAGTCCAATTTTTAACTCATGCTTGACAATACCGAATATGATGTTCTCACGCTTATTTACTGGGATTGAAAGACTTTGTATATTTTAATACTATATAAATCAAATTTATTTATATTCAGTCAGATTGTACTTTTTTAAATACAATGGTTGACATATCCTGAACCTTAATGAACAGAATAAAAAAAAGGGAATAAAGCACATGCCCTACTCCCCAAAAGATGTGACGGATTCCGTCACATTAATTATAATCTTGGTGTATATTCAGGATTTTCTATAGATTCGTCTAAATCAGCCTCTGCCTCTATATCATCCTTAACCTGAATTTTATTAACTCCATCCAGACAGTTATCACATATCCATGATGCAAGTTCATCTGCATTATTACTCTCATAATATGAAACCAGCATCTGCTTAAATGTACCATCAAGCTCTACAGGAACTTTAAATATACCTCTGCCATTTTCTATAAGAATCTTATTTATTGCAAAGCTTCCGATTCTTTTATTGCCATCCTTAAATACCTGACAACGCATAAGCCATAAACCTGTCCTTATTGCCCTGTCTGTTACATTGGGATTATCCTGCAGTTCCATAAGTCCTTTATGATAATATTCTACGCTATGAACTTCTGGTCTCCAATTTGTACCACTTATGATAACATCGTCTGTTCTTACCCTTCCAAGATAAGAATATGGAACATCAAATCTTGCAATCAGTTCATGAATATTCATAAGATATCCCATATTTAATTCATCATGAATATGTTCTATCATATATTCCCATGCGTCCCTTAAACAACACACTTTATTAATATCTTTAGGTGTAAGATGAGATACATTTACATTGTTAAGTATATCCTGTGTCTGTGCAAATGTTACTGCTATACCCTCAAGATTAGCAGATGTATATACCGAATCTACCAACAATCTTTTAGCAATCCAGATATTTTCTTCTATATCCATGGCATATTTATCTCGTAAAATCATTTATAGCTCCTCACTTTCTATTAACATCATGTACAATACATAATTATTTAGTTGCTCCACATGAACATGTGTAACCTGTAATTACTGTCTCATCATATGCTGCAGTATCTTCTACCCATTGCTTTTCTTTTATATCCTCTTCGTGAGTCTCTGCTTCATGATGGATTGTGTCTACTTGAACTTTTTCTATCAAAAATTCATATGAACCATGAGAATAGTCCCCCTCATCCATCATATTATCACTATGAGTACACCATTCATCAAATGAATCAAACACAGCTCCGCATTTTATACATCTAGTCTTATCTGTTACAACATATTCATACACTGGTTCATCCCAAGCTTCCTTGTCAACCACAGTTCTTGTTCCTACAACAACATCTGTATAATGGCCTGTTGCTTCATGGTGTACAGTAGTTGTGACCGGATTCCATGTATGCGTATGCTCCGGTGTTGATGGTGTGGCATCAGATGTACTGCTGTTGCCTGTATTATCCTGTTTATTATCAGGAGCTGGGGTTTCTGCAGTATTGCCAGTATTATTTCCTTCTGCTGGCTTTGTGACATCTGTTGTATTATCGTTCTTTCCGGTATCAGTACCACCTGATTCCTGCTTATTGTCAGAAGTATCATTTTTAACTACCTCTGTGGTTGTATCCTTTATCTCGTCAACTGTGACAGTTTCCTTGTTCTCATTGCTTACCTCTGTCTCCTGTCCGTTATCTGCTACAACCTTTGCTGTTCCAGCAACCGCAGCCTCCTTAACCTTAAAGCTTCCGTCCCCGGTCTTTTCTGCCGTTCCTGTTACTTTTACGACATTACCAGCTGAATCCTTTCCCTCGAATACCATTTCCCCGGCTTCATTGATTGTTGCGTCTCCGGTAAGTGTTACGGTATTGCCATCTGCATCCTTTACCTGCATCTGCATATCTTTAGCCTTTGCCACAGTTGCAGTCTCTGTTGACTGCTCAATATTCGCAGCTGCTTTATTACTTGCCATATCTTTCTTTGCACCACAGGCTGTTACTGTAAGAAGTGACATTGCCATAAGTGCTGTTATCATACATTTTCTAATCTTATCTATCTTAATCATACGGTTCTCCTTTCCTGACTGGTTGAACGATATACTATTTTTTGTGACGGAATCCGTCACATTTGTATCCGGTATTTAATACACTTTCACCTTATCTTTTTCTATGCTTTTTGGCATTATTTCATACGCTTCCTTTTCACTTATAACATCAACATTTTTTCCAAATTCCTCCTGAAGAAAATGGTATAATCCAAAAAACTCCAATCCAACAGTACGGTTCAGTACTATCATGAAATCTATATCACTTTTTTCAGTTGCCTCGCCTCTGGCATAAGAACCAAACAGATATGCTTCTTTGATAAAATTCTGTTTGTCAAATACTTTCCAGCATTTATCCTTAATCTGTTCTATCGTATATATCATATCTGCTCCTTTCCGGGTGACGGATTCCGTCACATA
>ERZ832317.3271-NODE-3271-length-17192-cov-3.352395_pt1 | contig 17192 bp, 14 predicted proteins | sample MGYA00519695_ERZ832317 | MGnify/ENA primary metagenome ERZ832317 (study PRJEB31850, sample SAMEA3708726) | human gut metagenome | biome: human gut; feature: human-associated habitat; material: faeces | place: China | collected 2014 ...
TTTATCAGGTTATTTTCCGTCTAAGCAATAAGTTACGCCGTGCCCGTAGGGGCGCGCATTGCGCGCCCGCGTTTTGTGCAACATTTGCTTTTTGCTCAATGATTGTAAAAATAAGAAATGGAGAAAAAGCGCATCGGGCAATTATCCCACCAGCTTGACGGAGACAAAGACCGCGATTGCAAAAATCGCCAGCACGGCCAGCGCCAGATAGGGCGCGATTTTGTCAAAGCCGATGCGGAAATCGTGAATCCTGTTTTCCACGCCGACGCTGCGCTCGGCAAAGCGCGCATAAATTTCGTCGCTCATGGCATCGGCGTCGCTTTCGTCGAATAGAATGGAAGAAACGGCTTCCCGCGCCGAATCGGCTTTCGGTGTGGAAGAACAGGCAAAATGCGCGGCGGATTTTCCGGCGATTTTCGCGATTTCCGCTTCCGAAAATCCGGCGTGAGCAAGGCAAAACGCTCCGCGCTGGGCGAGCGGCAGCTTCAGGAACACACATAAATTGTCCGTGACGGGAAACGGGAGGGACATGCCCTCAAGCGCCATTTTGCCGGGAAGGCGGCGCATCTTCCGGCCGAAATAATCGACGCAGAGCGTGAAGCCGCTTGAAAAAAGCAGGAATTTTGCGTCGTTTTCTTTGATTTGTGGGTCTTTGGCCGCGCCAAGACGTAAGAAAGTTTTGAACGCCAGATTTCGCGCGTCTTTGTCGTTTTCACTCATCGCAAAGCAGAGGCGGCGGATATCCGGATACCAGCGGGAAAAGAAATCGTCAAACCCCTCACAAACTGCATGCATGATTCAAACCCCTTTCGCAATATGCAATTAAACTCGTGTTCATGCGCTTTAACGTGAAAATAGGAATTTTTTGAAATTAAGACTTGCAAATTGAAAAAGCGCGTGCTATAATCCAATTATAACATGACAGCGCGGGAGCCGCAAGCGCCCGCTTCTGCCAACATGATAAGGGAGGAAATTGCGATGAAAAAACGTCTTCTTGCGTGGCTTCTCCTGATGGCCATGCTCCTGACCGTCGGCGCGGTGGCCGCGGCGGAAACGAACCCGAACGCCGGGCTGGGCTATTACCCCGGCACGAGCGAAAAGGGCTGGATCAGCGTGGAATGTACCACGATGAGCAAGATGAACCCGTTCCTCCAGACCTACTCCACCGAGTTCTCCATCAACCGCCACATCTGGGATTGCCTCGTCAAGCTCAGCCCGGAAGATAACTCCATCGTCCCGGCCGCGGCCGAGAGCTGGGAATCCTCCGAGGATGGCATGAACTGGACGTTCCACATCCGCAAGGGGATGAAGTGGGTCAACTCCAAGGGCGAGGTCATCGGCGACGTGACCGCCAACGACTTCGTGTTCGCGTGGCGTCAGCTCCTGAACCCGGCGAACGCCGCTGAGTATTACGCCTTCGCGACCGTCTTTAAGAACGGTCAGGCCTACTACGATTACGCCTCCGGTGTGGACGGCGCGCCCGAGGTCAAGATCGAGGACGTCGGCTTCAAGGCGGCGGACGACTACACGCTCGTCTGCGAGCTGGAGAACTATCTGCCGTACTTCCTGCAGTATGTGAAGTTCGAAGTCATGGCGCCGGTATACGAGCCGTTCTACACCGAGGTCGGCGCCGATCTGTTCGGCACCGCGCCGGAATACATCTGCTACAACGGCCCGTTCTACATGAGCCAGTGGGTGCTGGAGAACAGCATCAGCTGCCCGAAGAACGAAGCCTACTGGGATGCGGACAAAGTCAGTCTCGCCGGCATCAAGTGGGTGAAGTACACCGACACCAACGCGAAGTTCAACGCCTTTGTCGGCGGCGAGCTGGATGTGCTCGACCTGACCGGCGAGCAGCGCGCCATGCTGGAGGCCGAAGGCTATAAGCCGAGCAACTACATGGGCGGCTACAGCTACTGGTACTGGTGCAACGTCAAGGATACGGCGCGCGACGTGGCCAACATGAACCTGCGCAAGGCCATCAGCGCGGCGCTGGATCGCGAGCAGATCATCGCGACCGTGTATAAGAACGACAACGAGCCGTCCCCGTGTCTGGCCTACGGCATCAGCGGCGTGAACACCGAGACCTTCGGCGAGGCCGTGGTCGCGGCCAACGGCGGCAATCCGCTGTACGCGCCGACCGCTGATCTGGACAGCGCGAAGGAATACCTCGCCAAGGCGCTTGAAGAACTGGGCTACAAGGACGCTTCCGAAGTCAGCCTCTGCCTGATGACCTCCGAGGGCACGCAGAACGAGCTGCTCAGCCAGGTCGTGCAGGAGCAGCTCCGCAAGAACCTCGGCCTGAACGTCACCATCGAGGTGCTGACCATCACCGAATGGCGCGCCCGCCGCAATGCGCTGGACTTTGACGTCTGCTTCGGCGGATGGGGCCCGGACTACAACGACCCGATGACCGACCTCGATCTGATGATGAGCACCAACGGCAACAACCACACCGGTTATGCCGACGCGGATTACGACGCGCTGATCGAGTCCACCAAGACCGAGCGCGACGCGGCCGCCCGCGAGCAGATCTTTGTGCAGGCTGAAATGAAGCTGGCCGAAGACATGCCGGTGATCCCGGTCTACTGGCGTCACGAGGATTACGCGGCCAGCGAAAAGCTGGTCGAGGGCTATGCCCGTAAGCCGTTCCAGGCGTACAACTTCATCTACACCAAACTTGCCGACTAAGACAAAATCTGCCCTCTAAACGAAGAAAAGCGGCATGGGAAGACCCATGCCGTTTTCTTCCATTTCAAGGGCGAAATGAAAAGGGCATGAAAGAAACAAAAAAGGAGGGAGCGCGTTGATTCGCTACATTATCAAGCGTCTCGTCTATGCGGTGCTGACGCTGTTTGTGCTCATCTCGCTCACGTTTTTCATGATGCGCATGCTTCCGGGCAACCCGTTCATCGGCGATAAGACCGTCTCTGCGACGGCCATGGCCAACATGAACGCGAAATACGGTCTGGATAAGCCTGTGTTTGTGCAATATCTGATGTATATGGGCAACTGTCTGCGCGGCGATTTGGGGATTTCCATCACCTATAACCGCGACGTGATGACCATTATCTCCGAATCGTTCCTCGTTTCGGCGGATCTGGGCATCCGCGCGATCATCTTCGCCGTCATCATCGGTATTCTGCTCGGCGCTGTGGCCGCCATCAAGCGCGGCAGCGCGTGGGACTCCGCATCCATGTTCATCGCCATGATCGGCGTCTCCGTGCCGAGTTTCATTCTGGGCGCGGTGCTGCAATACTTCCTCGGTTTGCAGCTGCGCAAAACCTTCGGCATCAATCTCTTCCCGATTCAGGGCTGGGGCAAGTTCAACCAGACGCTGCTGCCCTCCTTCGCGCTGGGGCTTGGTTCGCTGGCGACGGTTTCCCGCCTGATGCGCACGAGCATGCTCGACGTGCTGGGGCAGGATTACATCAAGACCGCCAAATCGAAGGGTCTCTCGCAGGGCAAGATCCTCTGGCGGCACGCGCTGCGCAACGCCATCATGCCGGTGGTGACGGTGATGGGCCCGACGGTGGCCTCCGTGCTGACGGGCACGTTCGTCATCGAGAGCATCTTCAACATCCCCGGTCTGGGCAAGTACTTTGTCACCAGCATCAAAGACCTTGATTACACGATGATCGGCGGAACGGTCGTCTTCTACGGCGGCCTGCTGATCGTCTGCACCCTGGTGGTCGATCTGCTGTACGGCTTCATCGACCCGCGCGTGAAACTGGAGGGCTGAGCATGGAACACATTGAAAAATCCCGCTTTGCCCACATCGGCCAAAGCGCGCAGGAGAGCGAATCCATCAAGCGCCAGAGCCTCACGTTCATGCAGGACGCCATGCGCCGCCTGTGGAAGAACAAGGTGGCGGTGGTCTGCGTCGCGGTCATTCTGCTGCTGACGGCGATGAGCATTTTTGCGCCGATGGTTTCCAAATTCGACTATCGCGAGCAGCATTACAGCCACACCAACGCCCCGATGGGCACGGTGTGCAACGAGAGCGGCGCGGAGGGCGAAGGCCACGTGCATTATTTCGGCACGGACACGCTCGGCCGCGACATCTTCACCCGCATCTGGATGGGCGGCCGCGTGTCGCTGACCATCGCCGTGGTCAGTGCGCTGGTCGATCTGATTCTGGGCAGCATTTACGGCGGCATCTCCGGCTACTTCGGCGGCACGCTGGATATCATTATGATGCGCCTGCTGGAGATCATCAACGGTATTCCGTATCTGATTATCGTCATTCTGCTGATGATGATCCTCAGACCCGGCATGATGACCATTATCATCGCCTATTCGCTCGTCGGCTGGATTCCGATGGCTCGCCTCGTGCGCGGTCAGGTTGTCGCGCTCAAGCAGCAGGAGTACATCGCGGCGGCGGAAGCCATGGGCGCGGGCCCCGCGCGCATCATCGCGCGCCATCTGCTGCCCAACACGCTCTCCGTGGTGATCGTCCGCGTGACGCTCTCCATCCCGAGCGCCATCTTTTCGGAGGCCTACCTCAGCTACATCGGCCTGGGTATTCCGCTGCCGATGTGTTCGTGGGGCTCGCTGGCGCAGCTCGGCATTGAAAATTTCCGCATCTATCCCTACCAGCTCATCATTCCGGCAATCTGCATCAGCCTGACGATGCTGGCGTTCAATATGTTCGGCGACGGCCTGCGCGATGCGTTTGACCCGCGCCTGAGGAGGTAAGGCGGCATGGCAGAGAGAGTTTTGGATATGGAAAACCTGCATGTGTCGTTTGACACCTATGCGGGCGAGGTCAAGGCTGTCCGCGGCGTGACGCTGCACGTGGACGAGGGCGAGGTGCTGGCGATTGTCGGCGAGAGCGGCTGCGGCAAATCCGTGACCGCGCAGACGATTATGAAGCTCAACCCGATGCCCCCGGCGCGCATCGTCGAAGGCAGCATCAATCTGGCCGGGCACGACGTCGTGAAGGCCAGCGAAAAAGAAATGCAGAAAATTCGCGGCAAGGAAGTCGCTATGATTTTCCAGGACCCGATGACCTGCATGAACCCGACCACACAGGTCGGCAAGCAGATTGTCGAGTCCATCAAGCTGCACAGGCATCTCTCCCGGCAGGAGGCGAAGGAAGAGGCGGTCAAGTGCCTCAAGCAGGTCAACATCCCCAACCCGGAGGAGCGCGCCAAGCAGTATCCGCACGAGTTTTCCGGCGGCATGCGCCAGCGCGCGATGATCGCCATGGCGCTGAGCTGCAACCCAAAGCTGCTGATCGCCGACGAGCCGACGACGGCGCTGGATGTGACGATTCAGGCGCAGATCATGGATTTGCTGGTGGAGCTGAAGGACAAGATCAACACCGCCATCATCCTCATTACGCACGACCTCGGCGTGGTCGCGGGCATCGCCGACCGCGTCGCCGTGATGTACGCGGGCAAGGTCGTTGAAACCGGCACGACCGCGCAGATTTTCTACGAGCACAAGCATCCCTACACGGAGGCGCTGCTGCGCAGCCTGCCCTCCGCCGAGGCGGGCAAGCGCGAACCGCTGATGAGCATACCGGGCACGCCGCCCGACCTGCTCTGCCCGCCGAAGGGCTGCGGCTTTGCGGCGCGCTGCCGCCACTGCATGCAGATTTGCCGCGAGGAGCAGCCGCCGGAGTTTGAACTGGGCGACGGGCACAAGGCGAGCTGCTGGCTGCTGCACCCGGATTGCCCGTGCGCAGCGGAGAGGGGGGACGACCAATGACGGACGAGGTTCTGGTTCGCGCCGAACACATTTGCAAATATTTCAAGATTGGCGGCGGGCGCATGCTGCACGCGGTCGAGGACGTCAACCTCGACATCCACCGCGGCGAGACGCTCGGCCTCGTCGGCGAGAGCGGCTGCGGCAAATCGACGCTCGGCCGCACGCTGATGGGCATCTATCAGCCGACCAAGGGCAAGCTGATTTACGGCGGCAAGCCGGTCGATCTATCCAACAAGAGGGATCGCTTTGCCTTCGCCAAAAAGGCGCAGATCGTCTTTCAGGATCCCTATGCTTCGCTCGATCCGCGCATGACCGTCGGTTCGATCATTGAAGAGGGCATGATCATCCACAACATGTACGACGCGAAGCGCCGTCAGGAGCGCGTGGCCGAGCTGCTCTCGATCGTCGGGCTCAACCGCGAGCACGCCAACCGCTTCCCGCACGAGTTTTCCGGCGGCCAGCGCCAGCGCATCGGCATTGCCCGCGCACTCGCCATCGAGCCGGAGTTCATCGTCTGCGACGAGCCGATCTCCGCGCTGGATGTGTCGATTCAGGCGCAGGTGATTAACCTCCTGCACGATTTGCAGGAGCGCATGGGGCTGACGTACCTGTTCATCGCGCACGATTTGAACATCGTCAAATACATCTCCGACCGCATCGCGGTGATGTATCTGGGCAGCATGGTGGAGCTGGCGACGAGCGACGAGCTCTACGCCAACACGCTGCACCCGTATTCGAAGGCGCTGCTTTCCGCCGTGCCGATTCCCGACCCGAAGCTGGAGGCGCAGAAGAAGCGCCAGATCATCGAGGGCGACGTGCCCAGCCCGATCAACAAGCCCAAGGGCTGTGCGTTCTCCAGCCGCTGCCCGCTGGCCTGCGACAAGTGCCGCCAGAGCGCGCCGACCCTCAAGGAGGCCGCGCCGGGGCATTTCGTGGCCTGCCATTTGGTGGAGGCGCAAAGCTGAAAACGAGCCGTTCTTTTCCGTGTATCGGGAAGGAGCGGCTTTTTTCGCGTGACGCCGCAAGGGCGCTTTCACGGTGCGAGTTGACAAAGCGTTTTCACAAGCGCGCAAAAAAGAATCGAAAACAAAATCCTGCATAATCATGCAAAAAGTCAACCCTTCGGATGAAAAAGAAGCAGATGAAACCCATAAAATGAATGATTGAGCGTTCAAAATGCGAAAAACGGCGTAAAAACGGCTTAATATGCGATGAAACTGCAAAACGATGTGAATAAAAATTAAAAAAAGGTCTTGCATAGACTGACAAATCCTGCTATAATGAGCTCAGTTTTACAAAAACAATCGTTTTTGAGCAGGGTAAACCGTTCCGCTGTTTCGCGCTTTGCATTGACAAAGCGCCGGGAATAGAAAAAATTGATGGAGGGCATACACTATGAAGAAACTGCTTTGTCTGGCGTTGGCCGCGATGCTGTGTCTGGCGCTGGCTGCCTGCGCGGTGGCCGAGGGAAACTGGAAGATCGCGATCCTGACCGGCACGACCTCTCAGGGCGAGGAAGAATTCCGCGCCGCCGAGCGCGCCCAGAAGGCCGACCCGGAGCACATCGTCACCGATACCTACCCGGATAACTTCATGGCTGAAACCGAAACGACCATCTCCAAGCTCATCGCGTTCGCGTCCGATCCGGACGTCAAGGCCATCGTGATGTGCCAGGCTGTTCCGGGCGCGAAGGCCGCGTTTGACAAGATCCGCGCCATGGGCCGCGACGACATGCTGCTGGTCGCGGGCGTGCCGCAGGAAGACCCGGCCGTCATCGCCGCGGCTGCCGACTTCGTGCTCTACACCGACGAACCGAAGCAGGGCGACACCATCATGGAGACCTGCGCCAAGTGGGGCGTCGATGTGTTCGTGCATTACTCCTTCCCGCGCCACCTCGCGATGGAAACCATCGCCGCCCGTAAGGCGCTGCTGGAGGAGAACGCCGCGGCGCTGGGCATCCAGTACGTCGAGGCGACCGCGCCTGACCCGACCGGCGACGCCGGCGTTGCGGGCGCGCAGCAGTTCATCCTTGAAGACGTGCCGCTCAAGCTGAAGGAGTTCGAGGGCAAGAAGGTCGCCTTCTTCACCACCAACTGCGGAATGCAGGAGCCGCTTCAGGCCGCGATTCTCGATCAGCCGAACGCCTACTATCCGCAGCCGTGCTGCCCGAGCCCGTATCATGCGTTCCCGGCTTCCCTCGGCCTTGAGATTAAGGCCGGCGGCGACGACACCGAGGCGCTGAAGGCGATTGCCGCCGTGCTCAAGGAGCACAACGCGCTGGGCCGCTACTCTACCTGGCCGTCCCCGGTCAATATGTCCATCGTCGATGTGAGCGTGGAATACGCTAAGAAGTGGATCGCCGGTGAAATCACCTCCAAGAACGACGGCGCTGCGATTGCCGCCATGTTCGAGGAGAAGGCGCCGGGCGCGATCGTCAGCAATTACACCAATGCCGACGGCCAGACCTTCGACAACTACTACACCGTGCTGCTTGGCGCTGTCGATTTCAACGACTACGTTGAGTAATATACGGTGAAACAAAGGTAAAGCCGACCCGCTTCACATGCGTTGAGGCGGGTCGCTTTTGCCGTTTCAAAAGACAGGAGGAATGAAATTGGCCTCGGAATACATCCTTGAAATGAGGGATATCTCCAAAAAGTACGGCGAAAACGCCGTGCTCGCCGGCGTATCGCTCAAGGTCAAGCCGGGCGAGATTCACGCGCTGCTGGGCGAAAACGGCGCGGGAAAGAGCACGCTGATGAATGTGCTCTTCGGCATGCCCGTCATCCACGAAACAGGCGGCTTCGGCGGCGAAATCTATCTCGACGGCGAGAAGACGACCATCGCCTCTCCGCATGACGCGATGACCAAGGGCATCGGCATGGTGCATCAGGAGTTCATGCTGCTGCCGGGCTTCACCATCACCGAAAACATCAAGCTCAACCGCGAAATCAGCCGGCCGAGCGCGATTTCCCGCGTGTTCGGCAAGAACCTTGAAACGCTGGATATGAAGGCGATGTCCACCGACGCGCGCGGCGCGCTGGATAACGTGGGCATGTCGATTGACGAATATACCCTTGTGGCCGGTCTGCCGGTCGGCTATATGCAGTTTGTGGAAATCGCCCGCGAGATTGACAAGCGGGGCGTGAAGCTGCTGGTGTTCGACGAGCCGACCGCCGTGCTGACCGAGAGCGAGGCGGCGCAGCTCCTCAAGGTGATGAAGGATATCGCCGCGCGCGGCATCGCCATCATCTTTATCACACACAGGCTGGACGAGGTCATCAGCGCCGCGGACGGCATCACCATCCTGCGGGACGGAAAGCTCGTCGCCGAGTGCCGCACGAAGGACACCGACGTGACCCAGCTGGCTGAAATGATGATCGGCCGCAAGGGTGAATCCGCCTTCGTCACCGCCGAACCGCGCAAGGTGCGCCCGGATGCGCCGGTCGCGCTGAAGCTCAGCCATCTGGCGGTGGATATGCCGGGCGAGACGGTAAGCGACGTCTCCCTCGAAGTGCGCGAAGGCGAAATCTTCGGCATCGGCGGTCTGGCCGGACAGGGCAAGGTCGGTATTCCCAACGGCGTGATGGGCATTTATCCCGGCACGGGCGAGGCCGAGCTTTTTGGCAAACCCTCCCCGCTGAACAACGCGCGGCAGGCGCTTAAAAACGGCATGGCCATCGTGTCGGAGGATCGGCGCGGCGTGGGTCTTCTGCTGGATGAATCCATCGAAAACAATGTGGTCTTCAACGCCATGCAGATCAACGGCGATTTTACGAAAAAATTCCTCGGCATGCACCTTCGGGACGGAAAGGCCGTCCGCGCCTATGCCGACGAGGTCATCAAGGAGCTGGATATCCGCTGCTTCTCCGCGCAGCAGCACACGGGCACGCTCTCCGGCGGCAACCAGCAGAAGGTCTGCATCGCCCGCGCGCTGGCCATGAACCCGAGGCTGCTCTTTGTCTCCGAACCGACGCGCGGCATTGACATCGGCGCGAAAAAGCTGGTGCTGGAAACGCTCGTGCGGCTCAACCGCGAAAAGGGCATGACCGTCGTGATGGTCTCCTCCGAGCTGATGGAACTGCGCTCGATCTGCGACCGCATCGCCATCGTCGCGGAGGGCAAGGTGGTGGATGTGCTGGAGACGGACGCATCCGATGCGGATTTCGGTCTGGCGATGTCCGGCATCAAGCCCGAGCATGTCAAGAAGAAGGGAGGCGAGGCGCATGGCTAAGCTGAGGGCAACCCGCGCGCAGGTGATTGCGGCGGCGGTGATCGCCGTGCTGGCGATTGTGCTGGGCGCCGTCGGCCTGTACGGCCTGAACGCGCGCGGCTCTGAAAGCGGCGCGCAGGTGCTGGAGGATATGCGCCTGCAGGCCATTCTCAACACGGCGGGCAGCGGCGCGGTGGATGCGTATGTCGCGGCCGCCAAGTCGGAAGCCTCGACCAAGGCGCGCGAGAGTGGCGGCGGCATGTCCGCCGTGCGCGAGGCGGCGGCCAAGGCGGAGGAGGAAGCCCGCGCGAAGGCCGAGGAGCTCGGCATCGGCGCGGTGGATCTGACTGAAATCGATACCGAGCCGATGAGCGCGGCGCTCGACGTGCTGCTCGCGGCGCAGCGGGCGTATTTCGCCGAGGAGGCGAGCGCGCAGGCGGCGTATGCGGCGCAGGCCGCGCAGAGCGCCCCGGCGGACGACGCGGCGGCTGCGGATACGGCGAACGACGCGGCCGAGGACGACCTGACGATGGAAGAAGAGACGGTCGATCTGTCCGGCTTTGTCGCGACGGAGGCGATGAACCGCCTGTCCGCCGAGGTGGACGACGCATACGGCGCGCTGTGCGGGCAGATCAAGGCGGTCTTCCCGGCGCTGACGGACGATGTGCTGGCCACGCTCAAACCGACGATCACCGGCATTGTCGCCGTGCAGAACGATCGCTTTGAGCTGCAATACGACCGCGCGCTGGCGGCGAGCGGCATGAACCCAGGGCTGAACGGCGTGATCCTGCGCGAGGCGTATACCATGGCCGTCAGCGCGTTTGGCCTGCTGATTCTGGCGGCGGCGGTGCTTCTCTATATCCCGCTGGTCGCGAAGATGGGCGTGCCGAGGCTGATTATCGGCCTGTTCTTCATTCTGCTGTGCCTGCTGGCCATGATTCTGGGGCTGTCCCTGCCGAGCCAGCTGAGCAACACGCTGGTGCGTCTGGGCATGAACGGCGTGCTGGTGCTGGCGATGCTGCCGGGCATTCAGTGCGGCATCAGCCTGAACCTCGGTCTGCCGATCGGCATCATCGGCGGCCTGATCGGCGGCCTGCTGTGCATCGAGTTTGGCATGTCCGGCTTCACGGGGCTGTTCTTCGCGATTGCGGTCGGCCTTGTGATCGCGGCGGCGACGGGCTGGCTCTACGGCCTGCTGCTCAACCGCCTCAAGGGCAGCGAGATGAGCGTCACCACCTACGTCGGTTTCTCCGTCGTTTCGCTGATGTGCATCGCGTGGCTGGTGCTTCCGTTCAAAAGCCCGATTATGAAGTGGCCGCTGGGCAACGGCCTGCGCACCACCATCGGTTTGCAGACCTCCTACCGCCACGTGCTCAACGATTTCCTCTCCTTTGAGATTTTCGGCGTGACGATCCCGACGGGGCTTTTGCTGTTCTTTGCGGCCTGCTGTCTGCTGGTGGGGCTGTTCATGCGCTCCAAGACGGGCATCGCGATGAGCGCCGCGGGCGCGAATCCGCGCTTTGCCGCCGCGACCGGCATCAACGTGGATCGCATGCGCATCATCGGCACGATGCTCTCCACGATGCTGGCGGCCGTGGGCATCATCGTCTATGGCCAGAGCTACGGCTTCATGCAGCTCTATCAGGCGCCGCGCCAGATGGGCTTCCTCGCCGCTTCCGCCATCCTCATCGGCGGCGCGACGACGTCCCGCGCGAAGATCAGCAACGTGGTCATCGGCACGTTCCTGTTTCAGGGTGTGCTGACGCTGGGCATGCCGGTGGCCAACGCGCTCGTTCCGCAGAGCACCATCTCCGAAACGCTGCGCATCCTGATTTCCAACGGCATTATTCTCTATGCGCTCACCAAGTCGGGAGGTGCGAACCGTGGATAAGAATCGACTGCGCGACGCTGCGCGCAACAACATCGTGACCATCATGTTCATCGTGCTCTGCGCGGTGTGCATGGCTTTCTCCGGCTACGCGCCCAACTACGTGCTCTACGAGCTGTTCGGCCGCCTGTCGCGCAACATGTTCATCGTGCTCTCGCTCATCATCCCGATTGTCGCGGGCATGGGCATCAACTTCGCGATCACCATCGGCGCGATGGCGGCGCAGATCGCCTCGTGCTGGAATGGGGCGTTTCGGGCATCGGCGGTCTGGCGCTGGCGGCGCTGCTGACCGTGCCGCTGGGCGGCGTTTTCGGCTTCCTGATCGGCAAGCTGCTTAACCGGATGAAGGGGCAGGAAATGATCGGCTCGATGATCCTGGGCTACTTTGCCAACGGCCTGTATCAGCTTCTGTTCCTGTTCATCTTTGACAACATCATCCCGATCCACAACCCGAACCTGACGATCAAGGGCTCGAAGGGCATTGCCAACACGATGGATCTCTCCCGCGAGGGCGGCTTCGCCTATTCGCTGGAGAAGCTCTGGCAGCTTCCCGCGTCTCAGGCGGCGCTGGTGTTCGCCGCCGTTGCGGCGGTGCTGCTGGTGGCCGGCTATCTGGTCAGCCATCGCAGGAACGCCAAAAAGCTGGCCGTTCAGCTCGGCGTGATTGCCGCGGCCGCCGCCGTGATGCAGCTCCCCGCGATGAAGGCGCTGTTCTCCATGGTCAGCGTGCCGATGGCGACGTTCGGCGTGGTGGCGCTGCTCTGCCTGTTCAACGTCGTCATCATGCGCACGAGGCTCGGCCAGCAGCTCCGCGCGGTCGGTCAGAGCGGCGTGGTCGCCAACGCGGCGGGCATTGACGTGGATCGCGTGCGCATCATCGCCATCGTGTTCTCCACGATCCTCGCGGGCTGGGGTCAGCTCATCTTCGTGCAGAACATGGGCTCCTTCCAGACCTACGGCGCGCACGAGCAGGTCGGCCTGTACGCGGGCGCGGCGATTCTGGTCGGCGGCGCTTCCGTGATCCGCGCGACCAACACGCAGGCGCTCGTCGGCTGTGTGCTGTTCCACCTGATGTTCATTCTCGCCCCGGCGGCGGGCAAGAACCTCTTTGGCGACGCGGCCATCGGCGAATATTTCCGCGTGTTCATCTGCTACGGCGTGATTGCGCTGGCGCTGGTCATGCACGCGTGGAGCGAGAATAGCCGCCGCAAGCAGGCGGCCAGCGCGCTCCGGGCGGGCGGCAAGGCGTAAGGACACACCCCAAAAAACAAGAGCTGTGCGCTCCCCTGTTTAGGGCGAAGCGCACAGCTCTTTGTTATGTTGGGTTCATCTCGCCCGTTGGACGGATTCGAATGCCTCTCTCGGCGATTTGAACCCGAAGAGCACTTCGAGCAGACCGTCGCCGAAACGATCCAGCATCAAAAACGGGAGCATGACGGCGAGCCGCGTCGCGCCGCGATCCGGCCGTCCGCCGCCGACGTGAACGTAGGTCTTGAAGCGGATTTCCCCGGTCTCCATATCCAATTCAAAATTGCCGTTTCGCATGTTGAAATTCACGCGCGTCAGGTATTCCGCGACGGCCAGACGGCTGTTTTTGTCGGCGGCGAGGGGGATGGCGGTCAGCGTGGAAAAATTATCCTCGCGCACGAGCACGGTCATCTGCGCCGTCTGCATGCGGCAATGCAGCTTTGTGCGGAAGGTGAAAACGCCGCAGCCTGCCTGTTCCTCGAAGCCTGCGTCGATATTGGAAAGCACGAAAAACTCGCGCAGCACGTCTGCAATGGGCTGAGAATACGCCATGGTGATGCCTCCATTCGCGTAGAGATCAATCATGCTGTGAACAGTATACCCCGAAGCGGAGAGCAATGTCAAACCCATGCAAAAAATGACAGGAAACAATATAAACCTTCATAAACCGATAGAATTGAGTTGGTTTTGAAAAGAAATCGAAAGAAAACGCTTGACAGCTTCATTCGGATGCGCTATAATCCCATCCATCCAAAGCAAAACGGCAATGAAAGAGACGAGTACCCTGCGTTTTCAACCAGAGAGGCATGGTCGCCGGCTGAGAGCCATGCGCAGAAACCCCGCGGGCGGAAAGAACACTCCCGAGCCGGTGCGCCAACGCAGTCGCCCAGGCGCATCCGATTGATCCGCGTTAAGGATGAGAGGGGCTGCCGGGTGATGGCCGCAGGCAGCAACTTGGGTGGTACCGCGGGGTATGCGTATACACGATCCCGTCCCGAGCAGAACGAATCTGTTCGGGGCGGTTTTTCTTTTGGAAAAAAGCGAACCGAACAGCCAAAGGGTTGCCCATGCGGGCGAAAGGAAGGCTGATGACGATGCAGGCAATGACAGGCAAAACCGAAGGAAGACACAGCACGCTGGGCGAGGTGCTGGCGATGGAAACGGGCGCGCAGGCGACGGTGCACGGGCTGGTGCACACCCTGCGCGACTTGGGCGACGTGCGCTTCGCGCTGCTGAGAATGCCGCAGGGCATTTTGCAGTGCGTGCTGGGCGCGGGGGAAGACGTTCGCGACGGCGACGCGGTGACGGTCAGCGGCGAGGCGGTGCGCGACGAGCGCGCGCCGGGCGGCGTGGAGCTGCACGCGCAGCGCGTCAAGGTGCTCTCCCGCGCGGCGGAGGCCATGCCCGTGCCGATCGGCAAAAACAGGATGAACCTGTCGCTCGACACGGACTTGTCGCTGCGCTTTGTGACGCTGCGCAACCTCCGCAAGCGCGCGGTGTTCAAGATTCAGGAGGGCATTGTCCGCGGTTTCCGCGAGGCGCTGCAAAAAGAGGGCTTCACGGAAATCCATTCCCCGAAGATCGTCGCCCAGAACGCGGAGGGCGGCGCGAACCTGTTCCGCATGGAATACTTCGGCCGCCGCGCGTATCTGGCGCAGAGCCCGCAGTTTTACAAGCAGGCGATGGTGCCGGTTTACGAGCGCGTGTTTGAAATCGGCCCGGTGTTCCGCGCGGAGAAGCACAACACGCAGCGCCACCTGAACGAATACACGTCGATGGATTTCGAGATGGGCTTTATCGACGGGTTCGAGGACGTCATGCAGATGGAAACCAAGGTGCTGCAAAACATCATGGCGGTGCTGAGGGCGGATTACGCGCCGCAGCTGGCCGCGCTGCACGTCGCCCTGCCGGATGTGACGCGCATCCCGGCGGTTCGGTTTGACGAGGCGAAGCGCATGGTCAGCGAGAAATACGGCCGCGCGATCCGCGATCCGTTCGACCTCGAGCCGGAGGAGGAGCAGCTCATCAGCCGCCTGTTCGCGGAGGAATACGGCAGCGAGTTCGTGTTCGTCACGCATTACCCGAGCAAGAAGCGCCCGTTCTACGCGGCGGATGACCCCGAAGACCCGCGCTACACGCTCTCCTTTGATCTGCTCTTCCGCGGGCTGGAGGTGACGACCGGCGGCCAGCGCATCCACGATTACGACACGCAGGTGGCGAAGATGCTGAAAAGGGGCATGAATCCGGAGGATTTCGCGGGCTACCTGATGATTCACAAATACGGCACATGCCCGCACGGCGGCCTCGGCCTCGGCCTGGAGCGGCTGACAGCGCGCCTGCTGGGCGAAAACAACGTCCGCGAGACCTGTCTGTTCCCGCGCGATCAGCAGAGAATCGAGCCGTAAGGGGGATTAGACGATGGAAATCAACGATAAACTCGTTTCGTATGTCGCCGAGCTGGCGCACCTGAAGCTGGACGACGACCAGCGCGCGCAGGCCGCGGCGGATCTTTCCCGAATGATCGGGTATGTGGATCAGCTCGCGGAATTGGATACCGACGGCGTGGAGCCGATGAGCCACGTGTTCTCGCTGGTCAACGTCTTCCGCGAGGACGAGGTGAAGCCCAGCATGGCGCGCGAGCTGATCCTCCAAAACGCGCCGAAGCAGAAGGACGGCTGTTTCCTCGTTCCCAAGACGGTTGAATAAGGAGGACGCACGATGGATTGGTTTGATTTGACCGCCCTTGAGCTGGGCGCGAAGATACAGGCGGGCGAGGTCAGCGCGGTCGATGCGGCGCGCGCCTGCCTTGCGCGCATCGAGGAAAAGGAACCGACGGTGCATGCGTTCGTGACCGTCACGCCGGAGGCGGCGCTGGCGCGCGCGGAGGCCGTGCAGAAGCGCATTGATTCCGGCGAGCTGACGCATCCGCTGGCGGGCGTGCCGATGGCCGTCAAGGATTTGATCTCCACCAAGGGCGTGCGCACGACCTGCGCATCCAGGATGCTGGAAAACTACGTGCCGGTGTTCGACGCGACCGTTGTGCAAAAGCTCGACGCCATCGGCGCGGTCTGCCTCGGCAAGACCAACATGGACGAGTTCGCGATGGGCTCCTCGACCGAATCCTCCTATTTCGGCGTGACCCGCAACCCGTGGGATGCGTCCCGCGTGCCGGGCGGTTCCTCCGGCGGCTCGGCGGCGGCGGTCGCGGCGCGCGAGGTGTTTTACGCGCTGGGCAGCGACACGGGCGGCTCCATCCGCCAGCCCGCGTCCTTCTGCGGCGTGACGGGCATCAAGCCGACGTATGGCGCGGTTTCCCGCTACGGCCTGCTGGCCTATGCGTCGTCGCTGGATCAGATCGGCCCGCTGACGATTGACGCGCGGGACGCGGCCGCCGTTACCGCCGCGCTGATGGGCAGGGACGAGATGGACGCGACGAGCGTGGACGCGCCCGCGCCGTCCCTGCCGGAGAAAATGCGGCTCGACGGCCTGCGCGTCGGTATTCCGCAGGCGTATTTTGGCGACGGGCTTGACGAGCAGGTGCGCGCGCGTGTGATGGACGCGGCGCACGAGCTGGAGGCGCTCGGCGCGGCGCTGGTGGCGGTCGATATGCCGATTCTCCGCTACGCGATTCCGGCGTATTACATTCTGGCCTGCGCGGAGGCGAGCAGCAACCTCTCCCGCTACGACGGCGTGAAATACGGCTTCCGCCCGGCGCATTTCGAGGATCTGCACGACCTGTATCTGACGGCGCGGAGCGAGGGCTTCGGCGCGGAGGTCAAGCGGCGCATCATGCTGGGCGCGTTCGCACTCTCCTCGGGCTATTACGATGCGTACTATAATAAAGCCCTGCGCGTCAAGGCGCTCATCAAGCGCGGGTTTGACGCCTGCTTTGAAAAGGCGGATATCCTGCTGACCCCGGCCGCGCCGACGACGGCGTACCCGCTGGGCGCGCACGCAGACGACCCGATTCAGATGTATCTGGGCGATATCTACACCGTTTCCGTCAATATGGCGGGTCTGCCGGGCATGGTCGTGCCCTGCGGCTTTGACGGGGCGGGGCTGCCGGTCGGCGCGCAGATGATCGCGCCCGCGTTCGGCGAGCAGCGGCTCTTCGATGCGGCCTGCGCC
>ERZ832317.3276-NODE-3276-length-17175-cov-103.577921_pt1 | contig 17175 bp, 24 predicted proteins | sample MGYA00519695_ERZ832317 | MGnify/ENA primary metagenome ERZ832317 (study PRJEB31850, sample SAMEA3708726) | human gut metagenome | biome: human gut; feature: human-associated habitat; material: faeces | place: China | collected 2014 ...
CCCCGCGAGGGGGGCGACTGACTAAATATTCAATGAAATCCAGAACCGTACCATTTCAATCCACGCCCCCCGCGAGGGGGGCGACTTGGGGCAAACCGTGGTACAATAAGACCATGGAAGGGGGAAACAAAGAGGGCTGGCCGGGTGGCCGCCCAACCGTCAAGCCAGCGGGCGCCAGACAAGCGCAAGGCGTGAAACTTGAAAAGCACATACTGGACATGAACCAGCCCCACGGCATGAGCGCACCGGCAGCGTGTCAGCTACGCATTCAGCGGCCACGCTTACTGGTCTGTTAGTGGGAAGTCACTCCAATTTGTTGAAATGGTGAAAACCCTGTCCCATATGGGCGCATTGCGTCCAAAACAGGTGGCTGTTCGCCGGGTGAATTTGCGATAGCCCGGACGGTGAAAGAAGAGTCGTTGAAAATTACGACGAAACACACGCAAGCCAGCATTTAGGGAGCTGGCACCAAAAATCCCGAAAGTCGTTGCACGTTGAGACACGCATACAGACGTGCCGCCAGCCGTGTGGCAGTAAGAAAGTACGGCAGGGAGCGGGAAACCCTTTGAAACCCAGCACACAACCGCGCCAACAGATAAAAAGAGCGCGTAAAGCGTTTGGCAGTATCGTTGAACAAACTGCCGTGTTGGGTAAACATCCCAAAAATTCAACACAAAAGGAGAAACAACATGAAACACAATCAGCGTGAAATCAATGACGCATGCCGGGCGTATTATGACGCGGCAATGTATGAACGCGGGCAAATGCCGTGGATTCCTGATAATAAGCCGTCGCCATGGAAAAGGTTGCGCAGATGCAATGCATCTGTCCTTGAAACACCGCAGTTTTATATCTTGCGTTCAGAAAATACGGCTGTTGCCGTTGTTGACAAATATACCGGTAGCACCTGGGACGTTTCACGAATGGTGTACGGCTACACAACTACCTGCGAACAGCACATTGTAAAGTTTGCCGCCGACTATGGCAACGGCAAGCGCTACACATGGCGCGACATTCCGCGTTAACCACCAGGCCCCAGCGATGGGGCCGTGTCGGGTAACCAAATTTTAACATAGGATTTTGGACGCATACAATCGCGCCAACAGATAATAAGAGCGCGACAAGCGATGGGCCAGTAAGGCCGGGAGGTAATACAATGGATTATACAACAGTACTTTCAAAGGCAATGCAGACACTTGAACAGCGCAAAGACCGCAGCGCATGGGGCCGGGGCGTGAATGGCTACGCCGTGGACATGCTTCGCCAGATCACGGACTACTACAATGGCGGCTATATCTCCGGCGAAGCCCTGGAAAACTGCACCGCCTGCCAGCTTGCGGCCTTGAATGGGGCGCGCAACTGGATTGATTACAGTTGGGGCGGTTCGGCCCTTGTGTATGATGGGGACATCGCCGCCGCCCTCTGCACCCCCTCAGAACTCATGCGCACCCGTAACGGGGAGCGCAGACCGAACAGCCGGGAAGAATGGCTTGATGTGCAGGCCAGGGCATTGCATCAGGCTTTTCGCCGGATGTATGGAGCTATCCGGGCCGCCTGGCCCGTGTCGGGTAACAACAAATTCACGACAAAAGGAGAATAAACTATGGCACGCGCTTTGACGTATCAGGAGTACAAATTTCTTTGTTTGAACAGCGTTACGAAAGAGGTAAAGGAGTACAGATGTTTTTTCATTGCGCCAGAGCCTGATGAAAAACGCGCGTTTGACACTATGCGTAAATTACTTAAATTTACAGGCCGTGACAACGTATCGCCCGTTAAGATTGTTGAGCACAAAGAAACAGCCATAGTGTGGAACGACTAATGTCACCGGCCCACATGGGCCGTGTCGGGTACCAAAATTCAAACACAAAAGGAGAAACAAAAATGAACATCAGGCAGAAAGTTGCGCGCGCGCGAGCGCTTGCAGAATTCACCGGCGAACTCTTGGACGCGATTTTCGTTATCGAAAGACTCAACGCAGAAATTGACGTAGATACACCGGACTATGAACAGGCGCGCCGTCGTGACCTGCTGGAAAAAGCAAAGATTATGGGCGAGGTGATTGCATGGCTCTTGAAATGATTTTGGTCCATGTCATTCTGCCGCTGTCACCGCTGATTGCAATGACAATCGGGTGCTTGGTTGAGTGGCTTATCAATCGGCACCGATAAACAATGGCCCCATCAATGGGGCCGTGTCGGGCAAAACCAAATTTTAACAAAGGAGAAATACACTATGGACTACACCACACAGCAACTGTATGAACACGAAATGTCATGTTTGCTTGCAGACGAAGTAATTTTTGTCCAGCAGGAGGTGCTGGAATGCCGCGAGTAAAAATGACGCAGGGCGACCTGCTGGACGCTGGAATTGTTTGGTTCAAGTCTCTCCCAACAACAAGCTTTGATGGCTTACACGGACGAGCGTATTTTCTGCCGCACCACCTAACGACCTCGCAGCGTAAAGCTGTAATTAAATGGAAGAACACAGCAATACGCCGCACCCGCATACCCACGAGCAGCGGAAAGACAGCAGAAACGCATATCATAATCATCTACGACAAAATCATACCCGTTCCGTAACAACACAGGGCCGCCTGGCCCGTGTCGGGTAACACCAAAATTTAACAAAAGGAGAAACAAAATATGATTACACTATTTAGCAGTAACAGCTACACATCGGCGGACTACAAATGGCTTGCGGAAGTGCTTAATACAGGGATGATTTATAGCTCCTGTAGTGAAGCGCCAGACTGCTCGTCTTGCGAACACAAAAACGCATGTGGCGACATGGTGCGTTTTTACCGTTTCGTCTCCAACAAAGCCGAATCCGGCGTAGACCGCCGGGGCAAACGGCAGGCCGATTGACCGGAACGCGCACATTGTTAAAAATTTAACGCTTGACAACTTTCCGGTCCGCATGGTATAATAAGGCATAGCCACTGATGGCGATACTCTCTTTCTCTCCTATGTGTTCCCGGCTCTCGCCGGGTTCACGGGCCACGGAAGTCCGCACCAGCTGGGGCAGTACCAGCATGGCCCGACATTATCAACAAAACAGTGTAACACAAGGAGGTACAACAAATGGCAAGAAAACCCATGGTAACCCGTACTATCAAGGTGACCCAGGCATGTGTTCTGTGTCTGGACATTGAGCAGGGAGAACCCTGCACCAAGGAAGTCACCCTCTCCCGCACCTACAAGAACGATGAAACTCTGCTCAAGGCCGCAAAGGCCGCCGTGGACACTGACACCCTCAAGGCCGTATCCATTTCCAAGTCCTGGGTGGAGGAAAAGCTCCTGGGCATGCCCGAGGACTTCTTCATCGCACATGCCACCGACATTGTCCGCCGCAAGCCGGACGCAGAGATTCCCAAGCAGCCCCGCGACCCCCAGTGAACCCCACCAATCCCGCCTGTTTGTCGTGTGACTTGCAGGAAATCTGCAAGTCACCGATTACAGTGATATGCACCCACACAAATTCAGACAACGAAAAGGAGTAAATTATGGAAGATTACAGTGTCAAAATCACCATGTGCAGCAAGGAACTGACCCACAAGGAGCGTGTACAAATCAAGGACATGTCAAACGCAGTCGGCCTGGATGAACTGACCGCGAACGGCCCTGTTACACTGGACGTCGCGTTCTACGCAGTCTTGGACGTTCACAACGAGCGGTCCGAAAGCGTAGACTATACCGTGTGCGTTCTGGTTGACAAGGCCGGGACCAAGTACCGCACCGGTTCCCCCAGCTTCATGACCTCCCTGGAGGACATTATGGCTGACATGGACGGGTGTGACGAGGAATGGAATCTGGAAGTCTCCCGCCAGCCCAGTAAAAATTATAAGGGCAAGGAGTTTCTGACTTGTTCCGTGGTGTAATGTAGCACAAGCGCCCACCAGACACACCCTGGTGGGCGCTATTTTCATATGGGAGGAAAGAGCCATGGCAAAGAAAAGGTCAACCAAGGCGAAAAAGAAAAGCACAACTAAGCGGCAGCGAATGACACCGAACCAGGCAGCATTTGCCAAGCAGCAGCAGCGAATCAAGCGGTTTATCAAATCCGCCGAGAAGCGCGGCTACATTTTCCCAGCAAATGCTGTTCCAGAACGTCCCGCAAGAGTAACCAAGCGCGACATTTCCAGAATCACAGCAATCAAACCGGAAACACTTTACCAGCAAGCCACTTTCATCTACGATGGTTCCACGTTCACCGGCACAGAAGGCCGAATGATTGAGCGCTCACTGGCCGCACAAAAGGGCGCACTTCACAAGCGTGAAAAGGACCCCAGGTATCACACAAAGGCTGGTTCACCTCCTGCCGAAGCAACGGACGTTGCAGACCGGCTTGGTGAGGTCATTGACAGGATTGCCGACACTGGTTACAAAATCAACCAAGGCACGGCAGCTTATAACGCTGCCCAACAGGAAATTGACAGCTGGTCCGGGTCCCCCTATTGGAACGAATGGTTCACCCAGAGACGTTATGAGGAAGTGGAGCGCATGCAGCGCATGATTCAGTCCTCTATTCGCACCTATGGGTTTGGTGGTGCTATGAAAGCTATCGGAAGCCAGGCCGAGGATTTTGCCCGGGCCGTGGATATCATTTGTTACGACTCCAACCAGGAGCGTATTCGCGTAGCGTTTAACACCCTGGCTGAAATTCTCAAGGGGTCCGCTCTGACGGCAGAGGAAGGTGCCGACATGGACGTCCTCATGGACGCCACTGTTGGCTATAGCCCTGACTGGTATGACGAAGGTGAGTAAATGGCAACACGCAAGAATCGCGTGTTTGTCGGAGACTTTGAAACAACAGTGTACAAGGGCCAAGACCACACAGAAGTGTGGGCGGCGGCTTGCGTAGAGCTGTTCACAGAGGACGTTTCATTGTTCCATTCCATCGGAGAACTGTGGGACTATCTCAAGGGGCTGCGTGAGAACGTCATTTGTTACTTTCACAACCTCAAATTTGACGGTTCGTTTTGGCTATCCTACTTCCTGGTAAATCTGGGCTACAAGCAAGCGTTTGAGCAGTTCGGCGAAAACGACTTTGTACGGATGAAGAACAAGGAAATGCCAAACAACAGCGTGAGCTACAGCATTTCCGGCATGGGCCAGTGGTATGATATTACCGTGAAAGTCAACGGTCAGATTATCGAGTTCAGGGACAGCTTGAAGCTCCTCCCGTTCAGTGTCAAGGCGATAGGAAAGAGCTTTGAAACCAAGCACAAGAAGCTGGACATGGAATACACCGGCTTACGGTACGCAGGTTGCCCCATAACACCCGAGGAACAAGATTACATCAAGAATGACGTTCTTGTTGTCAAGGAAGCGCTTGAAATCATGTTCACCGAGGGACACAAGAAGCTAACCATCGGAAGCTGTTGTCTGGCCGAATACAAGAAGTCAATCGGCAAAAAAGCCTACGCCACCATGTTCCCGGACCTTTATCAAATGCCGCTGGACAAATCATTCGATGCTGAAAACGCTGGCCAATATGTCAATCGCTCGTACCGTGGTGGCTGGTGCTATTTGGCCCGCGGCAAGGAACAAAAACTGTTCCACAACGGCACAACAGCAGACGTTAACTCCCTGTACCCCTCCATGATGAGCAGTGAGTCCCTTAATAAGTACCCAATCGGAGAACCACACTTCTGGTCAGGCGACTTCATACCAGACGAAGCAAAACGTGCAACGTCCTACTACTTCGTCCGGTTCAAGACACGGTTTTACATTCGTCCCGGCAAACTTCCGTTCATACAGCTCAAGAACAGCATGAGTTACAGAGCAAATGAGATGCTTGAAACCAGTGACCACTTCAACAAGGAGGACGGCAAGTATTACCCAGTTTACTACGACCTTGACGGCAATCTAAAACCGGCAACTGTAGAGCTTACCATGACAATGACAGACTTTGCACTGTTTAAGGAACACTATGAGCTTGTTGACTTCCGCATTCTGGACGGATGCTGGTTCGACTCAGCCGTGGGAATCTTTGACCAGTACATTGAGAAATACAAGAAAATTAAGATGGAGTCAAAAGGTGCAAAGCGCCAGCTTGCCAAGCTGTTCCTTAACAACCTGTACGGCAAGATGGCTTCATCCCCTAACAGCGACTTCAAGATAGCATTTACCAAAGAGGACAAGACCATCGGATTCCGCACCATCCGCGCCAACGATAAGACCCCCGGCTATATTCCTGTTGGCAGTGCCATAACCAGCTACGCCAGGAACTTCACCATTCGCGCCGCGCAAGCAAACTACTACGGACCAGACAAACCGGGCTTTATCTACGCCGACACAGATTCCATTCACTGCGACCTTGCACCCGACCAGCTAAAGGGTATCAAGGTTCACAATAAGAACTTCTGTTGTTGGGACCTGGAAAGCACTTGGGACGAGGGCTGGTTTGTCCGTCAAAAGACCTATATTGAGCACGTCATAGCCGAAGAATTGGAACCAGTAGAAGCACCATACTACAACGTCAAGTGTGCGGGTATGCCGAAGCAGTGCAAAGACCTGTTTCTTATGACAGTAAACGGCTTCACTGACGAGGAAGCACAGGCACACACAGAAACGGAGCAAGCGTTTCTGTATACCGACAAAGAGCGCACCCAGCACCGGCGTTTAACAGTCAAAGACTTCACAGTTGGCCTGGCAATTCCCGGCAAACTACTTCCGAAACGCATTCCGGGCGGTGTGCTACTGGTTGACAGCGTTTATGAAATGAGGTAATCACATAGAGCAGTACAAGAAATACACGGTAATTGTGAACCGCCTGAAAGAGTTCGGCAACAGTCAGATTGTGGTGATAAATCACACAACTGGAAAGCCATTCATATGGCAGCGCATTATCACCAAGGATAGTGACGCTGTGCCTACTCTTTCCCCATCCCTACAAAACACGTTGTGGCAACTTTGTCTTGATGAAAAAGATTGCAATGTTCTGCTTTGCGAGGACGGCGAAGTAGTTAGCTCCGACCCGGTTGCCGAAACCCGCAAGTATCGCTATCCCGCCAGTAGACAAAGGTGGAATTAAACTAAACACCCCTCTGGACAACCAGAGGGGTGTTTTCATATCTGTAACCCTTGCACCATCAAAGCGGCAACCTATCCGATAAACAGTCCCGGCGACATGTTCCAGCCGTGGTTATCCGGGGAGTTCAGTGGTGGACACACGGGCAGATACCTTAATAAGATAACGCTTTTAGAACGGCTTCCTTGCAACGCAGGTCTTTGAACCGGAAGCACCCACGCTCAAAATACCATCGCATATTTGTCAAAAACAAATCGTTTCTTTTCAGCATGACATAGTTCAGCCCGTGGTCCTCCGTCGTGACTGTGATTTTACCCTTGAACGTGCTGTCTGGGCGATTGTCACAGTAGATAATCCCGAGTTCAGGAAACTCACGCAAGGCATACTCCGTGCCATTGTACCGAAGTGTCGCAAGGTAACGCCCCCTGCCATTCGGCTGGTCAATGAATGCCTTGCTGTCATTCAGGTACACGCATTGTGCGCTGTACGCAACATAGCTGTTACGCGCAAACGCACGATTGAAACCGCTCTGTTTCTGGGCTTCACTTGCAGACTCCACATAGCCCTGTTCAAGTACAAACCCATCACCCTTGAGGAAACGCGTGTCGTCGTTCAGCCTTTCGCTGATGCCCATTTCTACATAATAGGGGTTAATGATAGACACAGGGTTGGCGCACATATACACAGGCACATAGCGAATTTGTTCACCGTTACCACGGGCAATTGACGTGTGAATGGAAAGGAACTTCCTTATCTCGTCGTTGCAATAATGGTTCGTCTCGCTCTGAAATTCATCAAAGAACATCCGCTTCACGTCACTGAACAGGTGGCTATACTTCTTCAACTGGTCAGCGCTGTTCAGCGACACAGCATAGCCGCAACATTCGTCGTCCCAGAACAGCTCATGAAAGATACCACTTGCGCGGCGCTTGCTGGTGAAAGTCACTCCGCCGAAGAACAACCCGCCAATGTCCTTAAAGAACTTGTCGGCACAGTCATCCAGCTCATAATTATAGCGGTAAACCAGACAGAATTTTTCGTGCTTTTTCTTCCACCCGTTAGCGCACAATCTACCAAAGAAAGTTGTTTTACCACCGGTTCTATTCGTGGTACACATATAAATCTCCGGGCGGTTCCCGTTGATATCCATAAGAGACAGCAGCTTTGCACCATCGTAATACTTTCCCACGCTTTTCACCAACTTTCAAAGTCCTTCTATTAGATTATACCATAGCCCTTGACAAATGTCAACCCTTATGATATAATCATCATAGGGTATCTTTTCCCACTAATCTGTAAAGGAGGAGCACAATGGACACCAATGCAATTACCACTCTTATCACCAGTGTGGGCTTCCCCATTGTCGTGTGCCTGATTTGTTTCTGGTACATCAAGACGATGACGGAAAGTCACAAAGACGAGGTCAAGCAGCTGACCGAAGCAATCCAGAATAATACCCTGGTTATGCAGCATCTGGTTGACAAAATGGGAGGTGCAGAGTAATGGCTACTCCACGCATTTTCGTTTCCCCGTCTGACCAGTTCAACAACAAGTACGCCTATGGCAACACCACCGAAGGCGACCAGTGCAAGAAGATTGCCAGCGCACTTGTCGCCGCTCTGTTGCGCAACAAGTTTGAGGTCAAGATGATGCAGGGGCCTGACATGGCAACCGTTGTAAATGCTTCCAACAATTGGGCAGCCGACCTGCACGTCTGCGTTCACACCAACGCGTACAACGGAACCGTTGCTGGCACCAGAATCTACGCCTACGACAAGAACAAGCCCGGCTACCAAGCCGCACTCAAGGTGTTCAACCGGCTTGCACCCATTACGCCCGGCACCAGCGAGTCCGTACAAATCAACAAGACATGGTATGAGATGGAGAACACTTGGGCACCGTGCGTGTACTGCGAATGCGAGTTCCACGACAACCCCACCAGCGCCAAGTGGATTGTGGAGCACACGGACGATATCGGCGAAGCCATTGCCGCTGGCATCTGCGACTACTTCGGGATGAAGTATATTGCACCCAGCAAACCCGCCGAGCCTGTCGAGGGAGACACCCTGTATCGCGTACAGGTTGGCGCGTTCAAGGTCCGTGAAAACGCAGAGCGCTATCGCGATAAACTCCGTGAAATGGGTATCTCTGCTTTCATCGTGAAGGTGTAAACCATGTACACACCGCGTCTCACCAAAGAGGGAATGCTGAACAGTAAATACTGGTACAGCAATACGAACCCATTCTATGCTTCCAATTGGGGCCTGCCGAACTGCACATGTTATGCTTGGGGCCGATTCTGGGAAACCTATGGGGTGGTTCCACACCTCCCGACCGGTGACGGCGGCGAATGGTGGGGAGCCGCTTCCGGGTACAATACCGGCGCGGTTCCCCAGCCAGGCGCGGTGCTGTGCCTGGAACGACCTGGTTACGCCGGTCACGTTTGCATTGTCGAGTACATTGACGACAACGGAAACGCCGTATGTAGCAACAGCGGTTATAGCCGTAACCCAGGCGGTTATGACGACCCCGACTATTTCTGGGTTTCAACACAGTTGAAATCGTTGGGTTACTTGACACAGAGTCAGGCAAACAACGGTTACAGGTTCCAGGGTTTTATCTACAACCCCGATTACGATGGCGGTGGACCAGGTCCCGGGCCTGGTCCATCACCGGGGGCAAAAAGGAAACGCCGCTGGAAATTTTATCTGTACGGATAAGGAGGACAATATGGCTATCAAAACCAAAGATGAACTGATTCAGTCCCTCAATGCACTCCTTGGAGACAACGCTTCCGATGATGCTCTTGCGCTCATGGAGGACGTGTCTGACACCCTGGATGACACCAAGGCAAAAGGTGCTGTTGACTGGGAACAGAAGTACCGCGAGAATGACGCAGCTTGGCGCAGCAGATACCGCGACCGTTTCATGAACAACACTGACAACAATGCACCGCCGGTTGAGGACCCCATTAACCCGGCTCCCGCCGAACGTCCTACGTTCGAGAATCTTTTTAAGGAGGGTTAAAACATGCCCAGTAGAGTAGCAATTACCAATCTGAATGCGCGGTCCATTGATATCATCAATACCATCCGCGCCAACCTTGGTCAGGATTACCAGGACCAGGTTCCTATGATTACCAACGAGACGTGTATTCCCCAGGTGGGTGACGTCCTGTATGGCTATCCCGTTCTGGCCAACCAATTCCTGTCTGCCCTGGTCAACAGAATCGCCGCCGTCAAGGTAAAGAGCGCCCTGTTCAACAACGCATATGCTGAGCTGAAAAAGGGCTATCTGGAATTTGGCGAGACTGTCGAGGAAGTGTATGTCAACATTTCCAAGGCGCGCGAATTTTCCGCCGAAAAGGCCGCCGACCGCGAATTCAAACGCACTATTCCCGATGTTCGTACCGCTTTCCACGCCATGAACTGGCGGGTACAGTACCCCATCACCATCCAGCAGCAGGACCTGAAACAGGCTTTCATGTCCGCCAACGGCGTGACCGACCTGATTGCCAGAATCATTTCCGCTGTTTCCACCGCCGCCGAGTACGATGAATACCTGCTGTTCAAGTACCTCATCATCAAGGGTGTGAACGCAAACGAGATGAAGTCTGTCAGCGTGGACACCACCAACGGCCTGAACAGCGCCGCTGTCGCTTTCCGCGGGACTTCCAATGTCCTGGAGTTCATGAAAACTGAGTACAACGCACAGGGTGTCCACACCACCACCCCCAAGGACGATCAATTCATCTTCATGGATGCTATGTTCAACGCCCAGTTCGACGTGAACGTGCTTGCCAGTGCGTTCAACATGGACAAGGCCAACTTCATGGGCCACCTGAAGCTCATTGACGACTTCACCACGTTCGACTCCGACCGGTTCAGCATTATCCAGGCTTCCAGCGACATGCTTCCCGCCGTCACCCAGGAGGAACTGAACAACATGAAGAACGTGCTGGCTGTACTGTGTGACCGCGAATGGTTCCAGGTGTACGACAACCTGACTGCTTTCACGGATGACTATGTTGCCGCTGGCATGTACAACAACTACTTCCTGAACGTCTGGAAAACCGTTTCTTCTTCGCCCTTTGCCAACGCTGTTGTGTTCCGGAAGGGGGCGTAAAAGGTGTTCGTTTTTAAGAACAAATATAGTCCAACAGAACCCGGCAATGGGGTTTTCGGCTATTGTATCATCCGAGAGGTTGTACACCTTAGTGATGATGGTATTCCGATTAGTACGATTCCCCTCGACCGTGTTGCCCTTGTGGTGCAAGGAGCCGGGATGATAAGAGGTGGCGGAAATTTTGCGCAATTCACAAATACTCCGTGGACCAAGAGCGTGTTGATTGTAGACGGACATCAAATTGCAGCGTCAAACAGAACCCCCGTTATCGACCCGGATACTGGTGATATTACGGCGGTATACGGACGCTACCGTGTCGTGTTTCGGCACGGACAAAACCTGTTAAATCTTGACCCGTCCTAAAGGAGGATAACACATGGCAAGCATTACCGTTGAAATCGTCTCCAAGACGCACAGCGAAGCTGGCACCACGTTCGTGCTGGCTGCGTCAGAGGAAGAAATCAAAAGCGCGGGTTTTGTGCCCTATTTCATCGACCAGCGCTTTGCAGGGACGCGGCGACCCGTCGCCACGGAAAGTCTGGCTGCGGTTACGCCCTATGGTTCTGTCGTCATGGCACCCCCGGTCGTGCAGTTTTATGTGTACGTTCTTCCGTTCGTTCCCGCTCTGACCAATGGCGACATTGACAGCGAGTGGGTTCTGGCGCACCGCTGGATAGCTTATAAGCTTGTTAAAACCACGGATAAACCTAACGGCACATATCAGCCCAATCCGCTGACCCCCACCATGAACGTGGGCGACACCCTGGTGTACTACGATTCCAAGCCGAGCGACCCGGCCTAATTATGAGGGGAGGGTTTTCCTCCCCTCTACTTCTAAGGAGGTGAAAATATGGCGACTGATAAAGCGACTACGCTGCGAATGTTAAGCGGCGTTCCTCTTGATAAGAGCTATGAGCACACTATATACTGGGAAAGCAAGACGGCACAGGAGTATGGGTTCTTCTCAAAGGTGAAGAAAAGTTACAGTGACTTAAGCTATCAGAGGGTTGGCAAGGGACAAATTCGCATTCAGGAGAATGTCGGAGAGCTGTATTCTTGCAACTACATGATGTTCAAAAACCCCAGCTTTGGAAACAAGTGGTTCTATGCCTTTGTGGACGATGTTGAATATGTCAATGATGTTACCACGGAGGTCAGATACACTATTGACCCAATTCAGACTTGGTGGGGAGACTGGTCCTTGGGAACCTGCTACGTTGAGCGCGAACATTCTTTGACTGATACCCCCGGCACGAACATCCAGCCAGAAAACCTTGACATTGGGGACTACATTCACACGCGTGGAAGGTACGAGGGAATCCCGGCGGGTTTGCTTGACTGGCGTATCGTAGTAGTGAACACAGCAAAGGGCGATAAACTGAACCTGGAAGTGGCAGACCCTGCCATTTATTGTGGTTCATATCATCAGGCGGAAGTGTATGTGGTTGACCCGCGAGATGCCACACAAATGGCAGCGCTAAAAAAGGTGCTGGACGCGTTTGCGCTGTTCAGCAATGCTGATGCCGTTGTCGATATGCACATGTGCCCCAACCTGATGGTTCCAAAAAAGTATACCAGCTTGACTTCCGAAGCGTGGGAAAACAAGTGCTTCAAGTATAATGAGGTGCCATTTTCCAGTAAAGACGGCGCCGGTTTGTCGCCTACGCTTGGCGGTTATGTTCCGCGCAATGGAAAACTCTACACCTACCCATATACCCGGATTACTGTTGACAACAACCAGGGGTGTCAGGTACACTATGCTTATGAATATTTCAAGACCCCAGACGGGAAAACACCGAGATATGCTCTATATTGCGCTGGTGTTGTAAATCCGCAGATGGTGCTTGCACCTTGCTACTACAAAGAGCCTACGGGAGAGACTACAGGAAAATACGGTCCCGATGCTGCAAACTGGGCAGAGTCCATTTCTCGCACAGATTTTCCTAAATGCTCTTGGGCTACCAACGACCTTGGCGCAAAGCTGATTCAAACCGGTATGTCTCTTGCTACTACTGCCGCCGGATTTGCTGCTGGCGGGGTTATTGGTGCGGCTGTTGGCAGTGCAATCGGCGGAACAGCTTCCTCCCAAGCATCACAACCGGCGCGAAGATGGAGCGGTGAAATTACCGGTTACACCGGAAGGGCGCACGGCAAGCGAATTGCTCAGCCAGAACCCGCACCGGACATTCCTCGCCTTAGCGAGATTGCCGAGTACAACCTGATGAAAACAATGGGTGACATGAGCCGTGCCACAACTGCACCGAACATCACCTCAAACATTGTTCCGTCTGATATGCTGTATGCGGCTGACAGATTTAACTTCTTGGTAACGCAGGAATATATTCAAGAGCAGTATGCAAGGCGAATTGACGCTTTCTTTGATAAGTATGGCTACGCGACACGCCAATTAAAGGTGCCGAGAATCACAGGTAGACCGCACTGGTGCTACACTAAGACCATTGGCTGTATGCTGACCGGCGACCTCCCAGCCAAAGACGCCGAAGCAATCATCAAAATCTTTGACAACGGTATCACATTTTGGCAGAATATAAATGAAGTTGGCAACTATTCGCTTGACAACACTGTCGTAGGGTCCCCGTCTAAGCAAGCGGCAAGCGCGAATGAGGTGACAAACAATGAGCAGACGGAATAAAATGTTTTGGGAAAGCGGTGTACTGAATAATGCAACGTACTTGCAGTATTACCACCGCTTGACTGAACTGGCAATCTCCATGTTTGAGTGGAAGAATCTCCCGGACACCGTTGACCCAAGATACATGGAGCTGGGTTTGTTCGCCCAGGGACAAATGGTGTTCTTTGAGGACGACGGTGGGTTAGGCTATCTTTGCCTGCATAACGCACAGGGTGGCAGCCTTGACGTGTACGGCATTCCCAACAATCGTCAGGCTTATGCGCCGAACGGGTATACAAAGAACCTGACGGCTGAGGACAGTGTTCTCATTTTCAATAACTATCTTCATACCAACTCAATGTTAGATATCCAGATGTTTGCAAGACGGCTGTACAACCTGGACCGCGCCATTGACGTGAACGCCAACGCACAGAAAACACCTGTTCTCATTATCTGTGACGAGAGCCAGCGGCTGACCCTGCTGAACGTGTACAAGCAGTGGACCGGCAATGAGCCTATCATTATGGGAACCAAGGACCTGGGTAAGAGTCCGCTGAACGTGCTGAACACCGGCGCGCCATTTGTCGCTGACAAGCTGTACACACTCAAGACCCAGTTGTGGAATGAAGCCCTGACCTATCTTGGCATCAGTAACATCAACATCCAGAAGAAGGAACGGCTAATCACTGACGAGGTAACGAGAAACCAGGGCGGTACGATTGCAAGTCGTTACAGCAGATTGGAAAGCCGCCGCGAAGCATGCAAGAAAATCAACGCCATGTTCGGGCTGAACATTTGGTGTGATTACCGCGAGGACTTCCAGGCTATCGACCAGGAGACAGTTGACTGTGACGACACCATTGACAGCGGTGAGGAGGTGACTAAGGAATGAGCATCTACACAACCGAGGTGCGTTATATCTGCGAGACAATGGCTGGATATGATGTAAGCCAGGGGTTTAGCAAGATTGACGAAATCCTTGACAAGGCTGTACCCCGGGTGTTCGACTTTGAATGGCCTATTTTCGATGAAGAATACCGCGTACCTCTTGAGAAGAAAATTCTGCGATATTTCTATACCCGCGAAATCGGATGTGAGACGTATGGCCTTTGGAAGCTGATGTTACAGAACAAGTTGTGTGAAATCATGCCGTACTACAATCAGCTGTACAAGTCGGAACTTCTCATGGCTGGTGTGAACCCTCTTACTGACGTTGATTACACAAAATCCGGCAATCGCACGGACGAGGGCGCTGACACCAGAACAACAGAACGTGAGGGCACCGACAACACAGAAACAACGGCCACCAGCAAGGATGTGAAGAAGGGAGAAACAAGCGGCAGAGACAGCACCAGCGTGTATGGTAATCAGACACACATAAAGAAGTATTCCGACACGCCGCAGGGAACTTTGACGGGGGTTGAGAATGGGACGTATCTCACCGAAGCTGAGTTTAACACAGATAGTGATGATACCAACACGACCATCACCACCAGCGGCACGGAAGATGTTACCGACCAGGTGGACAGCAGCGGCAGTGTAAAGAACACCACAACGGGGAACGAGAACAGCAAAGGAACCACCAACAACACCGCCGAATATCTTGAGAAAGTCACTGGCAAAATGGGCGGCACGTCCTACGCCAAGCTGCTGAGAGAACTGCGGGAGAGTTTTCTAAACATCGACCGCGATATTCTCAATGACCTTGGTGTGCTGTTTATGAATATTTGGTAAAGGGGGATTTTAATATGGCTGAATTTACACCGAGGGTGGTTAAAAGGACGGCTATTGGGTTCCATCCAACGGTATTGCCTACTGTGTATGATGATGCTCTCAGCTATTACGAGGAACTGAACAAGATTCTTCATAGCCTGAATGACGCTATTGACGTCATTGACGAGAACCGGGCGCTGATTTTGCAGCTGGACGCCAATGTCAAGGAGCTGGACGCAAGGCTGACAGCGCAGATTAAACAGGTGGCTGACGACCTGGCAACTCTGCGTAAGGAATACGAAGCGTTCCGCGATGAAGTCAAGGCCAAAATCGCTGCAATCGAAGCAAAAGACCGGGAACAGGACAACAGGCTGAATAGCATCGAAACCAAGAACAACCAGCAGGACGCAAGACTCACAGCAATCGAGACGAAGAACACACAGCAGGACGGCGAGATTAACGCACTAAAGGCCCGCTGTGCGACTCTGGAATCTGACCTGGGCAAGCTCACCACAAGAGTCACAACTCTTGAAAACAATCTCTCCGCTTTGACCACAAGAGTCAGCATCGCCGAAACACACATTACCGAGCTGCAAGGCGATATCGAAAGAATCGACCATGAGCAGACCGAACAGAACAAGCGCATTAAAGACCTTGAAGATAGGCCAAGCGGTGGCGCTGGAAGCGCGTATGGACAGGTAGATGTGTATCAGCTCTGGGCAAATGACGGTTCAACCGGCCAGCTGCATGGATGCCATTTCATCAGGCACGTTGATTTGCAGGGCAACAAGCACAACATTCTGCTCAATACGGGCGGCGGCACCAGCGTGAAAGAAGCAATTGAGAGCTTGTTCGCACACCACGCATTTGTCGAAGTTGGCAAGCCTGAAATTGACGAGCTTATCATAACTTCCTGGAGTCCGGAAGTGTGCAGCGCGGCCGCAATTCAAGAGCTTAAAACTGTCTACGACATCAAGCACGCCTGGATTCCCTCCAGCATTAACTGGGCAAACTACACCGGGGCAGATAAGGATGCTGTAAAGGCAGTAGAAGCTGGTGTGATTGCTGCCCTCCATGAAGGCACAAACACCGATTTTACACGAATGGGCGATGACGGTGCAGCCATTGACGTTGGAGCCATTACATTCAACTGCCTGTATGACCCAACAATTTACGGCAAGACCAACGCAAACCTTCTGTGCAGAATTAAGTGCAGCTGTGATATGTTGATTCCCGGAAATGGCGACCTCGGCAACGCCATTTTGCACAACGAAGCTATCGCAAGATGGATGCCGAATATCTTGGTTATCAGTGGCCCCGTTTATGCGTATCCTGATGCCACGGTCACAGCTCAGAACCAGAGGTACAATCCACGGTTTACGTTTGTCGAATACAACATGACACAGGAAGCGCCTGTAACACGCTCTGTTGCATACGGCGGCTTGCAGTGGGTTAACACAGCTGGAGAGCTACCTGACCTTGGTGCGGCAAGCATGATTTCTCTCGGCGGAGATATGCCACGTTTGACACCAACAACTCTTACAAAGTTTTTGCCAAGTTTGGTGTGATTGGTTAAACAAAATATGTGCCAGTATTTGTATTGTTTATTGTGCAAATGCTGGCACTTTTCACGGTGTCAACTGGGAACCGGTTTTAGGAAACCTTAATTT